>JGI26254J51713_1000587_pt1 | contig 14522 bp, 13 predicted proteins | sample SaaInlV_120m_DNA_3_FD_51713 | JGI IMG/M metagenome (IMG submission 51713)
GATTCTAACCGTCTTCCCTATTACTGAATAATAAACCAATTAAAAGTCAGTNTNAGCGTAACAAAAGATGATAATTTGTCAATAGAATGTCGGAAAATTTTCTTAATTAAAGAGACTTGTCACGGCATATGAATTTTAAAAACCTTGTTTTTATAAGCATTTATGGGGTTGATCGAGGCTCAAGAGTCGAAGAAATCACACAACTCCTTGAGGTTTTCTGCGTTGAGTTCGTGACCCTGAGGTGTTTCTCTCAGCGTTGGACTATGACCATTATTTTTCATTTCATCAAGAGCATGCTCGGCCAAAAACGACGGGACGACGTCATCATTAGTTCCGAATATTCCAAGAATAGGAACAGACGAGTCAGTCTTCGTTTCTTGTTTTGGAATTTCTGGAAGAAAACCACAGACCGATGCAACCTTGTATAAAGAATGTGTTCCCATCAAGGTTAAGACTAGTGAAGCTGCCCCACCTTGCGAGAACCCCCAGAGGCAATTACGAGTTTCAAGACTTTCAAACCTGTTGCTCAAATGATCCTGAGCCATGCTGATTATATTAGATGAAAATTTCAAAAAATCATTCACGGAATCTTTTTGTTGAGGGCCATCTACCCACCAGCTCCAGCGACCTTCACCAGCATCGACAGGGCCCTCGGGAAATAGCATGAAGGTATTTTTTAGTTTCAGTCGGTTTCCGTGTATCAGCATATTTTCCGGTGTGGATTCTGCACCATGAAAACCGACTAGAATGTTAATAGGTGACTTTGGATTTAGGGAACCTTCTCCTAAAATCACCTTCTTGTTGTTCCACTCTGTAGTTTTGTAATTTAAAGACATTAATTCTCTTTCTTTCTGGGTCTTACGTACTATTTCTTTTGCAAAGATAATAGCTTGGGATCGTGTGTTGATGATTCCCAAGACACGCGCTTCTTCAACTTTATAAAGTATGGTAGCAAAAGTTGGGCTAGGTTTNATTTTAAATATATCTTGAATATCATTTCCATTTAAAAGGGGNTTTTTTTTCTTGGCTGGAAGGTAGGTTTTGAAAAAAAANTCTAAAATATTTCGTGNCGCCATTGCTTTAGGATCAGTTTGCCATTCCTTCTGTGTTGGTAGGTCGATGCGATTTGCAAGATGGAGGTATAATCCGGGAACCAGCCCTTGCTCATTTTGATGTACGAATTGATAAAGTTTGGATCTACTGGAGTGGTTGTCTGCAAAGTTCAACTTTGAGCTAGTAACGGAATGCGAGCAAGAAATCATTGCCTCAATAAAATCAATCTCTGCGTTTGAGGCCCGGAGTTCGGTAAGTATCTTGCCGGGATTAGTTTTCCTGTTTGGTTTTCGATTGCTACTTATTTGCTTTGTGGAAGGTTTTTTGGCCAATGGATAGAGGATGGATCCGAGTCTTATTAATTGCGGTTCTTTTAGAAGGGTCCTTTTTTATTTCCGTAAGTGGTTTGGCCCCTATTTGCTTTGGGTTTGTGATTAGGTTTTCCATGTGATCCATTATTCTTAAACAAGACGGTGCCTTTTTGTTTTTGTAGAATTCGGGGAAGATACTTTTCAATAATCCGCTTTGGTCCATTGCCTGGATTGATGGACTGGATTTTTTAGTGTTGAGTAAAAGGTTGAGTTCGTTCCATATTCTCTCAGGTGATACTCGGTTAATTTCAGGACTTAGATTTTTTATTTTTTTTAGAGTGTTGCTTTCGATTTGAAATTCTAGGACGCTCATAAAACGAAAGGCGCGAAGCATTCGCAGTGGATCTTTTAAAAATATAGACCCAGGGAGAACACGGATGACTTTATTTTTTATGTCATCTTTCCCGTTGTGAGGATCAATGTACTTTTTAGTTCCTTTGATAAAGTTTGGAAGAGAAACTGCCAAGGCATTGATTGAAAAATCGCGTTGTTTCAAGTCAGATTCGATGGTATTCCCCTGTAGTTCAGAGAAGTCAAAATACACATTTTTTTTGATGACAACCCGGAACGTTTCTCGTCCTGGTGTAGTGTCTAGTGGGACAAGAGCAGACTTTGTGCTATATGCGTATTGCTTAGCTAGACTGGAAGCTCCGCTAACAGCAAAGTCGATGTCGGAGCATTGGCGGCCTAATATAAGATCTCTTAGGGTGCCCCCAACAACATAGAGTTTTGATTTTTGTAACTTGTTCAGTCGTAGGAGACTTTGAAGGTGGTTTTCGATCATTTTTTTAACACGACTGGCCAAGATGTTGGTGGGAGTTGTCAGGTTTGGCGAGGCAAACTAAGCATCCCAGCCTGAATTAAGACGAACTTGTTTTGAAACAAAAATCCTTCCGTCTTCCTTTACCAGGTGAAGGTCGGTGTTGGTCAATGTCCCAATAATTTGTTGAAGGTTTTCTGAGGGTTTGCTTTGTGGATTTTTTATGAGGAACGGAACCATGTCTTCAGCAGATTCTCTAACCCCGTCGCTTTCGACAATATATCCAATATATTTCAGTTCTATCTCCAGGTATTTTTTTACCAGGTTGACCAGGTTATTTCCTGCTAGTAAATCTTTTTTACTGCGGACTCGGTTTATGATGATTGAAGGTTTGAACTCATTGATTATTTGATCGAGTTTCTCAATTTGCGTTTCGTCAACTTTTTTAATATTTTCTCTCAGGGTAGAAACTGTGTAGGTTTCTAAGTCTGTTTTGGATGGTTTCGAGTGGTCTACCAACTTTTGTAGTGCGGAAAGGTTTTTCAGTTGTCTACTCAATCGCCTGAATAGTGCAGAACGAATAAAGCTGAAAGTTTTCATGACTGATGTTGTTTCAGGGGAACTCATCACGATGCCTTGTGGGCTTATATTAAAAAAATCAAGCACATTGAAGCTCGTACCCGGTCCTAAATCCAGGATAACGGTATCTGCATCAAGTTTTTTTATGAAAGATATTATTTTTTTTACCCGTTCCGAATCGATGTTTGCGCTTCCGGGGTTATCTCCGGCACTACTTATAAACTTGAGATTGCTTATACCGGTTTCTATTAGCAATGAACCCGGAGTTTTGTTGTTGACGAATAAATCCTGAAATCCATACAGAGGGTGGCTGATACCAAGTAGAGCGTGTAAATTTGAAGCACCAAAATCACCATCCATAAGAACAACCTTTTGTCCGCTAAGCGCTATCCCGACGGCAAGATTGGTGGAAACCACACTTTTTCCAATACCTCCTTTGCCTCCACCTATTGGAATGATGTTCACTGTTGTCGCCATGGCTGCTTAGATTTCATTTTTATACTTGGTAATGGGGGTGTTTTTTCTGTTATGCGTCGGTACTCTTGCTTTTTTGTCGCGCAATAAAGATAAATGATTCTAGTTGACGTAAATATTCCTTGTTCGACCGTGATTTTCGTTTGCTTTTATAACTCACCTTGGCGGGTTGATAATTCCCTTGTTTTTTTCGGAGGGTCTCGGTCGGGGCAGCTTCCTCTGTTGTTTCGGGCTCTTGTTCTAGGGACTGAAAGCGTGTCTCCAGTTCAGATTGGAAAGTTTTTAGTCTGCTAACCAGGGCATCTGTTTTTGCTGAAACCGAAGAATCTAGCATGCTATTTAGTAATGGGCCAGCAGAAGGTGCTTCTGAGTCTGACCTTGACGATTCAGTGGCTATCGTTTGTAACACTGGTTTTGGTTCATGCGAAGATTCTACATCTTCTAAGGTTAGTTCAACACGTTTAGGGATGGGAGGTGAGGATTTGGTCTCAGATGCTGAGAGACCAGCGGTTGCCTCATCAAATTCTAATGGCTTTGCCTCTAGTGTACTTGGAACACTAGCGGTAGAAGCTTCCACTTGAGAGGTACTCAACTCTTCTTCTTCAATAAGTTCAGCGAGTTCATCGATCCCAATATTTGAAGATTCCTCAGATATTGATTCGGTTGTTGGGTCAATGTCTAAGGTTATTTTATCTCCTGATGCTAATGTTTCATTTGTTTGATTGGCATCTAAAACTGTTTCTTTTTCTTCGATGAGTTCGGCTAGTTCATCGATACCCATATTTGAAGACTCTTCAGTGGTTTCGTCTTTTGAAATAGCTTCTTCTATAATTTGATTGGCAAGTGCATCAATGTCTGCAGATACTTTAGTTGTTGTCTCGGTTACCTGATCAACACTTGTAGCTATTGCCTCTTTTGGTACAGGTTCAGTAGAGAGCTCTTCTTTCGACTCAGGAGGGGCCTCGTTCCCCGAGGAAACCGCAGTCTGCTTATCTGTTTGGAATGGTTTAGAAATATAATCATAAAGTTCATCCCACTCCTCGACGGTGGTTTCCCAGCCAAAATCGTCGTCTGCAATCCTTCGGTTCTTAAATATTTCCTGTGGGGTTCTCAGGTCTTCTGAGGCCGCCACTGTTTCTTCTGATTTTTGAGGAACTGTTGTTGGTTCACCTTCTTGTTTCGGTTTATCTGCCTGAAATGGTTTGGAAATATAATCATAAAGTTCACTCCACTCCTCGACGGTGGTCTCCCAGCCAAAATCGTCGTCTGAAATTCTTCGGTTCTTAAATATTTCCTGTGGGGTTCTCAGATCTTCTGAAGTAGCTGTTGTTTTCTCCGAGCTTGGCGATTCGAACTCATCGCCATATGTTTTACTGTCTGGTTCCTTAGTTTGTTCCTCGGGGCTAGAATCTTTTGTGCTTTGGTTTTGGGAGAGAGGTTTGCTTNTATCCGCGTCCTCACTATTTTCTTCGTCGCCTAACTCACGTAGTAATGCATCCAGTCGTTTTTCTTTCTCGGCGTAGGCATTTTTTACTTTGTAAATGGTGTATGGGATGATCGTAATAATAGCCAAAGTTAACCCGAGGAGGAGGGGGTCGGATAAAATCTTAGCTAAAATCGGTTGAAGGGCGTCCAGGGTTCCCATCTCTTCCAAGTTCAAGAGAGTAGCAAGTTTTGACCAGGTCGCTTCAATGACGCCTATAATATTTTCAAGGGTAGTTTCCATTTGGCCGAATTAGGCAGAAAAAAATGCTGGGAGATCCCTATTCTTGACTCTATACAAGCTTTTTTATATTAACATATTTTCAAAAAAACCAAAAAAATTAATCACTTAGAGTTGAATGATAAATAAAATGATATAATCCGCTGGCTTTAGCAACTGAGCCTCATAGGAGCATTAAATATGTTGATAGGTTGGTCTTGATTTGAAGAATTGATTGTTTGCACAGGTATTTGCATGAATAAGATCTCGGTTACTATAATCACCAAAAATGAAGAAAAAAACATCAGGCGTTGCTTGAAAAGCATTCAATGGGCTGATGAAATAGTGGTCGTTGACACCTTTAGCAGCGACCGCACAGTGGAGATTTGTCGTGAGTTTACTGATAAGGTGTTTCAAGAAAGTTGGTTAGGTTATGGACTGCAGAAAAATCTTTGTGCTTCAAAGGCAACTAATCGATGGGTGTTAAATCTTGATGCCGATGAGGTGATTTCCTCCGAATGTGCAGCAGAGATTCAAGAGTTGCTGTCAGGGCAACCAGAGTTTTTGCTTTACCGGTTCCCGAGGAAAAACTTTATCGCTGACCGTTGGGTGCGTTATGCAGGTTGGTATCCCGACTTAATATCCAGGCTTTATGATAAGGATCGGGTTTCATTTTCAGATTCCATGGTGCACGAAAGATTAATCCCAGACAAAATAGGGGGCATCATCAATCGGCCTATTTTTCATTATTCTTTTGACGGGATGGAAGATTATATTGAACGTCAAAATCGATACTCATCTCTTTACGCGGAGGAAAAAAAACGGTTGAACTGGAAAGTTAACTGGACCCATCTTTACATAAGGCCGGTTTGGGCTTTCATAAGAACTTATTTTTTTAGACAAGGGTTTAGGGAGGGGTTTCTTGGTGTTTTTTTGGCATTGGCAATGATGTTTTACACCTATCTTAAATATGCCAAAACCCGGTCAATACAATAAATACACTTATAAAGTTGGGAATTTAAATTATTTTAAGATAAAATATTTTCGTGACAAGGTTATAAGTTTGGGTTGATTTGTTGTTTCCCGCCTCATCCCTTTAGTGTCAGGGTCATAGGTACTCACCTGTAATCAAGGNCTTAAAAACTGTAAAAGTGGTTGATGTGAAATACTATATCTTGGTCGTTACTTTATTCGGAGTAAATTTTTGAGTAAATCACAATTGCTGATATTGATGATTCCGGTAGTACTGTTTTCTCTCACTGCTCATGAATACTCTCATGGAAGAATAGCTTTTTTGCTAGGTGATGATACAGCGCAGCGATTGGGTCGACTCTCTTTTAATCCGCTTAAACACCTGGACCCTATAGGCACCTTGTTTTTTTATTTTATGGGTTTTGGCTGGGCAAAGCCGGTACCTGTAGACCCAGGAAATTTTGATCACCCAAGAAGAGATATGATGTATGTAGCAATTGCCGGNCCNCTGTGTAACTTGGCTCTTGCAGTAGCGTGTAGTTTTTTTATCCGGATTATTGAACCTTATGAAAGTTGGGTTTTATTTACTTTGTTGAGTTTTGGGGTATACATCAATGTAGCGCTGGCCATTTTTAACTTATTGCCTATATTTCCATTGGATGGTTCAAGCGTTATCAAAGGGTTAGTTCCTATTTCTGTGGCTGCCCGACTCGGTGATATGGATCGCTTTGGCGCTTTTCTTCTCATNGGTGTCATTTTACTGGATCATTTTGCCCACACCGGAATACTTGGTGTTGTTCTATGGGTACCAATTATTACTGCCGTTCAGTTTTTATCTCAGGATGCGTTTCCTGATCTTTATAATGTTCTTAGGATAAGTTTTTCAACTATCAGTGGTTAGGTTAAAAAAATACTTATGGCAGGAAATAGAATTTTAAGTGGTATGCAACCTTCAGGTCAGTTGCATTTGGGAAACTATCATGGCGCACTAAAAAACTGGATTTCCATGCAGGACAGCTTTGACTGTTTTTTCTTCATCGCTGACTTACATTCGCTTACTACATTATANGAAGACCCTCAACTACTTAAAAAATATTCTTTTGAAGTGGCTGTCGATTGGTTGAGTTCGGGATTGGATCCTGAGAAATGCACTTTGTTTGTGCAGTCTGAAATTCCTGAGCACGCTGAATTACACCTGATTCTTTCCATGATGGTTCCGGTACCCTGGCTTGAGCGCAACCCGACCTATAAAGAAAAACAGGATGAAGTGAAAAACATAGATATGAGTTCTTATGGGTTTTTGGGGTACCCGGTTTTGCAGACTGCTGACATCGTTCTTTACAAGGCGAATGCTGTTCCCGTAGGGATTGATCAAGTCCCCCACTTGGAACTTTCGCGGGAGATTATCCGTCGTTTTAATAAGTTGTATAAGAAAAAAGTGTTTATCGAACCTGAGGCCAAGATTTCAGATGTTCCCAAACTAAACGGGATCGATGGGCGTAAAATGAGCAAGAGTTATAATAATGCTATTTTCCTTTCGGACTCAGAAAAAGACATTACAAAAAAAGTTAAAGGCATGCTTACTGATCCTGCACGTGGAAGACGAATTGATCCAGGCGATCCGGAGGCGTGTAATTTATTTCCTATGCATAAAATTTATTCCACTGTAAAAATGCAGGGCGAAATTATTTCTGCTTGCAAGAACGCAGAAATTGGTTGCGGCGACTGTAAACAAAAACTTGCGGACAACTTATTGGAATCGATGCTTCCAAATATGGAAAAGAGAAAAGAAGTAGCCGCAAAACCTAAAGAGGTTTATGAAATACTTCGTGCGGGAACAGAAAAGGCAAGAAAAGTAGCACGGGCTACACTGCTAGAAGCAAAAACGGCCATGAAAATTATTTGATCGGGTGACTATGGACTATAAAGAAACACTTAATTTGCCAGAAACAGATTTCCCTATGAAAGCCAACCTGGTTAAGAGGGAGCCAGAAATTCTTGCCCAATGGGAGAAGAGTAATGTTTATGCTTCGATCCGTGAAAAGCTTAAGGGAAAGCCCAAGTTCGTTTTTCATGATGGCCCACCGTATGCGAATGGGCATATTCATATGGGGCATGCTCTCAATAAAATTCTCAAAGATTTTATAGTTCGTTTCATGACAATGCGAGGTTACGATGCCACCTTTATCCCAGGGTGGGATTGCCACGGTCTCCCTATTGAACATCAAGTAACAAAGCAACAGAGAGAAAAAAAGAAGACTCCTTCAAAGTCAGAAATCCGTAAATTGTGCCGCGAATATGCGGGTAGGTTTGTTGATATTCAGGCGAATGAATTTAAGCGTTTAGGGATATTCGCTGACTGGGAGAACCCTTACCTTACGATGTCTTATTCTTACGAGGCCGCGATTGTAGAGGAACTCGGGAAGTTTGCGGTAAACGGATCAGTTTTTAATGGATTAAAACCGGTACATTGGTGTACCTCATGTCGTACAGCATTGGCGGAAGCGGAAGTCGAATATGCNGATCACCAATCTCCAACTATTTATGTCAAATTTCCCGTTAAGTCTGGTTTGAATGGACAATTAGGTGATATCGATCCGGCAAAAGTCAATTTTGTTATATGGACTACTACTCCATGGACCTTACCAGCAAACCTTGCCGTATGTTTGCATCCTGAGNTTCAGTATTCGGCTGTCGAAATTGGTGGTGAAGTTTACGTGGTCGCAGAAAAACTTTTACCGAAGCTGGTTTCGGAGTGGAATTTCAATGAGCATAAGGTACTTGGTAGTTGTTTGGGGAAAAAATTAGAGGAAGTCATTTGTCGACATCCGTTTATTGATCGAGATTCGCGTGTTGTTCTCGGTAATCATGTGACTTTAGAGCAGGGGACAGGGTGTGTCCATACTGCTCCCGGTCATGGGCAGGAGGACTATGTTGTTGGCCAGAAATATAATCTCGAAACATATAACCCCGTTGATGATGGGGGAGTGTTTAAACCTGAAGTTGCAGAATTTGGTGGANTCTTCGTAAGAAAAGCCAATCCATTGATTGTTGAAAANCTTAGAGAAGACGGATCTTTGATTCATGACGACAAGGTGAATCACTCATATCCACATTGTTGGCGTTGCCACCAACCGATTATATTTCGAGCTACAAGTCAGTGGTTCATATCTATGGATACCAACAGCTTGCGTGATAAGGCTCTTAATGCCATCAGGGAGATAAAGTGGATACCAAGTTGGGGAGAAGATAGAATTTTTAGCATGGTAGAGAACCGCCCTGACTGGTGTATTTCCCGCCAAAGGGCATGGGGTGTTCCTATTACGTTATTTAACTGTGTTTCCTGTAACGAGATGCTGCGCTCACCAGAAGTGTTTTCTCATATTGTCAATCTTGTAAAAAAATACGGGGCCGATTTCTGGTTTGAAAAAGATTCCATAGAGCTACTTCCTGAAGGCACGACTTGTCCCTGTGGAGGTAAGGAGTTTTCCAAGACGAACGATATTTTGGATGTTTGGTTTGATTCGGGGGTGAGCCATGCAGCTGTTCTTGAGGGGGACCCCAACCTGGATTGGCCAGCAGACCTATATCTTGAGGGAAGCGATCAGCATCGGGGCTGGTTTCATAGTTCGTTATTAGAATCAATAGGAACGAGGGCTAAAGCCCCTTATAAAGCGGCCCTCACCCATGGATATGTTGTCGATGGCAAGGGAAAGAAGATGTCAAAGTCCGCGGGTAATGTCATAGCACCGCAAAAAATTATTGATCAATATGGTGCGGAAATTCTAAGGCTTTGGGTGGCGTCTGAGAACTATCGGGAAGATATCCGTGTTTCCCAGGAAATATTAAAGCGTTTGACTGAAGCTTATCGAAAAATCAGGAACACGTTTCGGTATCTTCTAGGCAACTTATATGATTTTGATCTGGCATCCGATTCAGTTCCAGCAGAGGATCTTTTAGAAATAGATAAGTATATTCTTTATCGTTTTAAGTTGTTGAACGAGAAAATCATGAAGGCTTTTGATAATTATGAGTTCCATGTTTTTTACCATAGTTTTTATAGTTTTTGCGTTGTCGACCTTAGTGCTTTTTATCTAGATATTCTGAAAGATCGTCTATATACCTACCCGAAAAAATCTAAGGCGAGGAGGTCGGGGCAAACGGTTTTAAATGAATTAATAACTGGAATGACTCGTTTGATGGCACCTGTGTTGAGCTTTACAGCAGAAGAAGTCTGGTCTTACTTTTCTCATTCTGACGGTAAAAGCGTTCATATGAATTCATTTGCAGACTTAATTGATGTGTCGGTTGACGAAGAGTTTATTTGTAGGTGGAATATGATGACGGAGTTGAAGGGCGAGGTAAGTAAAGCGCTGGAATTGTGTCGTCGTGAAAAGGTGATTGGCCACTCTTTGGATGCGCAGGTGAAGCTAGTGTTGCCAAGTAATGTAAGTTCTGTTTTAGGTGATGAGTGTTCGGATTTAAAATTTATTTTCATTGTGTCTTCTGTCGAGCTAGTCAACGTTTTGGGCGATGAGGGTAAAGTTTACTCCAGCGAGAAAATGAAAGGTTTGGAAATTGGGGTTAGTCGCATGGGGGGAGAAAAGTGCGAACGCTGCTGGAATTATTTTAAGGAAGATAGTAGTAATAAGGGAGAGCATTCAACGATTTGCTTTCGGTGTATCAAAAACCTAGAACAGACGAGGGCGTGACATATTTTGAAAAATAAATACCTGCAGCTTTTTCTAATCTCCAATACTTTGATCATGTTGGACCAAATCACTAAGTTTTGGGTTACTCTTCATATTCCAATGCATTATTCAATTTCCATTGTTGAAGGGTTTTTTAACCTTACACACATTAGAAATCCTGGAGTAGCATTTGGGTTGTTTGCTAGGCACGAATCTGAATACAAGGTGTTGTTTTTTGTTGTCATTTCAACAATAGCGATTATTGCTATTCTTAGTATTTTTCACCAGTCACCGGAGAATAAGCGGGCAGTAAGAGTTGGGTTGATTTTGATTTTTAGTGGGGCGGTGGGTAATCTTATTGATCGTATTTTGTATAAAGAAGTGATCGATTTTATAGATTTTTTTTATAAGGGAAGTCACTGGCCTGCGTTCAACGTTGCTGACGCGTGTATTACAATTGGGGTCAGTTTTATGATCTATGATCTGTTTTTTGGTTATCCCAAAAACCCGGGAGTTCCCAGTCCACCGAATGAACCGGTTCAGGACTAGCCTTTTTACTTAGAGCGTTGTAATTGCCTCAAAATTTATGTATCCCATCCTGATAGAGTTTGGTTTCTTTAAGATTTTCACATATGGATTGCTGGTTGCGACTGGTTTTATGGTTGCTATTCTTCTCGCATCCTCGAGAGCGGAGAAGGAAGGGCTCGACTCCCAAAAGGTTCTAGATCTTTGCTTTTACGTTATGGTTTCAGCTCTTCTTGGGGCGCGTTTACTTTATGTTGTTGTCGAGTACCGATATTTTTTAGCCTCCCCTTTGGAAATTCTTAAGTTTTGGAAAGGCGGGTTGGTTTTTTATGGAGGTTTAATTTTAGGTGTTCTGATATCTTTATGGTATCTAAAGCGTAACCAGATGCCTATGTGGAAAACAGCTGATCTGCTTGCTCCTTCGATTGCGCTTGGACAATCAATAGGGCGGTGGGGATGTTTTTTTGCTGGGTGCTGTTATGGCAAAAAAACCGATGTTGCCTGGGGAATCACTTTTACAGACCCTCGGTCTTTGGCTCCTCTTGAAATTTCTTTGCATCCTACTCAAGTGTATCTTTCGCTTAATGCGGTATTTATTTTCATCTTTTTAATGTGGTTAAGTAAGAGAAAGGTGTTTGACGGGCAGATACTCTGGACTTATGGTATTCTCTATTCGATTGGTAGGTTTGTGATTGAATATTTTCGAGGTGATGACAGGGGGTTCCCCGTCGAACAGGTTCTTTCAACCTCGCAGTTTGTCGGGATTTTTATTTTTATTTTATCTTCATTTATGTTGTTGATGCTTTACCGGAAAAATTCAAGAAGACATTCTTCCTANTACAAGTCAGTTGATTTAGGCTAATTGAGGTTTTGTTCTATGGCTAAAGTGTCCACCCCACATATTTTGCATAGGCATGTATCGATTCGTAGGTCAGGTAGAGTTGTTCGCAATGTGCTGACGCAATCGTTGATTTCNGATATTAAGCAGGGAAGACTTAAAAGAGATGATGAAATCTCTGCTGATGAGAAAAACTGGATCCGCCTTGATCGACATTATCAACTGGCTAGTTATTTTCCCACCCCAAACCCATCTTCCTCTGAGGGTCTTCCGCCTGACGTAGAGAAGCATTTGTCTGAACTTTCGCAAATGTTGAAAGAACTAAGCTGACAACCCCCTTCCCTAAATTTGTTTCATGGATTGATGGTTGCAATTAGATTGTACTCCATGAACTCGATTGGTTTTAGAGTTTGTGGGTATACCGTTTGAACAAACTGAGCTGATGCCGGTGAACTTTGATGAGTTTTTAGCGCAGCCTCATCTTCAAACCTCAAAACATGCATGAAACTTGATGGGTTCAATATTTGTTGTTGAGCTATGTAGATAGTGGTAAATGGTTCGCTGGTTTTTACGTGTTCCACCAATTGGCGAACACTCTGTTTGGTTTTTTCTACTTGGTTTGGATGTACTTGATATTGGGCGGTCATGTANATAGGCATAAGATACTCTCCATTAACTTTTTAAATTATGGTTAGATTTTGCTTTGTCATGTAAATATCCAGGCATAAGCCGATGAATTAGTTTTTTTAGCTGCAGTTCTTGGATTTTTCTTAAACCATTTTTTATTTAAGATACAACATATTTGGGTTAATGCTGTGCTTGTCTCATTAAATCTAGCTCCAATTGACTTTCTATTTTAAAACCCATAAACTCCCCTCATTGTTTCTTTCCTCATCATCTAACCCTTTGCTTTTGCTTGTTATTTTGATTGGCAGGGGACATTTTAACTTATAACCGGAATTTGCTTATGTCTGCTACTCAAGTGAAAAAACAACTTCTGGAGAGTTTTTCCAGAACGACAGATGAAATTTTTTCACTAAATGAATTTGAGGAACTGATAGATTCGAAAAAAAAGATTCGAATTAAATATGGTGTTGATGTCACATCCCCTTACCTTCATATAGGGCATGCTGTTAATTTATGGATGATGCGAGAGTTACAGGATCTTGGCCATAAGGTGGTTTTTTTAATTGGTGACTTTACCACACAAATTGGTGACCCAACCGGCAGGAATAATACTCGACCCATCATTCCTCAGTCTGAAATTGACAAAAATGCTGAAGAGTTTATCCGGCAAGCAAAGATGGTCCTTAGGTTTGATGACCCGGACCTACTAGAGGTTAGAAGAAACTCCGAATGGTTTTCCAAGTATCAGCTTTCAGAGTTCTTAAAGTTGCTAGCTATGGTCACTCATTCTCGCCTTATTTCACGTGATATGTTTCAACGGCGGATAAAGAACCAGGAGGATATTTATATGCATGAGATGATTTATCCTATACTGCAGGGGTATGATTCTTATGTGCTCGAGTCGGATCTAACCATAATAGGATCAGATCAGTTGTTTAACGAAATGCTAGGGCGCTTTTATCAGCAAAGGTTTGGGCAGAAGCCTCAGGTAATTATTACCACAAAAATAACACAAGGAATTGATGGTAAGGCCAAGCAGAGCAAGAGTCTGGATAATTATATTGGACTGGGGCATTCTTCTCGCGATAAGTTTGGACGTTGTATGAAAGTTCCAGATGAATTGATTATGGATTATCTTAAAATTTACACTAAGGTCCCTAAAGAAGAGATTTGCATGATAGAAAAAGAGGTTGCCCACGATCCGATGAAGTGGAAAAAATTTCTTGCTGAAGAAATAATAAAACGTTATCACGATGAAGCATCGGCTAGGAGTGAACGAGAATGGTTTGAGAATACTTTTTCAAAGAAAATCACTCCTGAAGATATTCCTACCATTGAAGTAGGTGGTTCTCAATGGGTTGCTATAGATTTGGTAAATAAGTATTTTGGTAACTCCAAGAGTAGTAGTGAAGTTCGTCGTCTGTTTAAACAAGGCGCTGTTTCTATTAACGGTGAAAATATTCCACTCTTTGATACTAGTATAGCGACTGTGACTGGCGACGTCGTCAAGGTGGGTAAGCGCCACTGGTTTAAAATTAAGATTGTCGGCAATTAAGTTTAGCTGGTGGGGTGGCGATTTTTTCCGAGCCCTTTAGGTGTGTTATTTAAAGTAGCACTTTAATATGCTTCACTTTGTAAGCTGTCGTGCGTTTTCTTTTAAGGTCGAAGATTTATTTGGAGTTGGGTCGATCATTGGCCAAGCCAAAATAAAAAGAATGAAGCCGATGACTACGATTCCAATGAAACTACCTATGTGGTCGATGAGGGGGGTCTTTTCTTTCATTGTATGTCATATCAATGGATCGAGAGACTAGTAAGCTGATTGCATGCGGTTTTATACCGCAAGTTCGATATATATCATCCATGTGATCATGGAAATAATAAGAACCGCGTAGCCAAGGTGCACCCAAATAGTAAAAACAGGGTTTTC
>JGI26254J51713_1000591_pt1 | contig 14505 bp, 8 predicted proteins | sample SaaInlV_120m_DNA_3_FD_51713 | JGI IMG/M metagenome (IMG submission 51713)
CTTTTGGTCTAACTGGATTAAACAGTTTTCTTAAATCTCAGTTATATTCTTTTAATATTTAAAATAATAGACTTATATAAGATAGAGCAGCCCAAGCAAAAAAAAGACCTGGCACCTATGGATAATAATCCCCAGACTAAAATAACTACACATGCAAAGCGGAACATATGGATCATATTGCTCTGCCTTCTAGCTATTATAGTAATTTTCACCACCTCATTTTGGTATAACCAAGAAATAGCAATAGCCGCAGGACCTGCAGGGTCACAAAAAATTCAAATTGTAAGCGCTATAGTTAAAAAACATGATGTTCCGATAAAACTTACCGCTAACGGTACAGTTATCTCTCAACAAACAGTGGAAGTCCGACCTCAACTTAGTGCCATAGTTAAAACTGTACATATCAAGGAAGGTCAATTTGTTCAGAAGGGCGACAAATTATTCACACTTGATGCGCGTACAGAAAGCGCAAATCTAAATAAAGCAGAAGCACAACTTGCTAGATCTAATGCAGATTTTGAAAATGCCATACGAAACCTTAAGCGCCAAAAGAAACTATTTGAGCAAAAATTTATTTCACAAGCTGCTCTGGATACAGCACAGAAAGATTTTGACAGCTTAAAAGGAAAGCTTGATTTTGATAAGGCCTTTGTTCAGGAGAGTCGTGTAGCGCATGGCTTTACAACAATCACTGCTCCTATTTCAGGACGAACCGGATCGATTCCAGTGCATCCCGGCAGCTTGGTACAGCCTAATATAGCAATTCCTGGTAGCGTGACACAGCCTCGCAGTGCTGTCTTAGTTAGTATCACGCAGATTAATCCAATTAATATAAGATTCACATTACCAGAACGTAAATTGTCAATATTACAACAAGCGCTTGCTAAAGGAGATGTAACTGTCAACACAGAACTGGATACTGCCGGAGAGGAATTAATAGAAGGACGATTAATATTTATTGATAATGCGGTAGATACACAAAGCGGAAGTATATTAATTAAAGCAGAATTTCCTAACCAGAATAAAAAGCTCTGGCCAGGTATGTTTGTTACTGTAGTGTTGACTCCTGAAGTAATCATTGATGCGCTCACAGTACCGGTACAAGCAGTGCAAACCGGACCAGAGAATAAATTTCTGTACGTAATTGGAAAAGATAACAAAGTAGAGCAAAAGACAATAATAGTACGTTTAGTTCAGGATGGGATTGCTGTAGTAGAAGGAGCTACACCGGGTACAAAAATTGTCGTAGAGGGTGGGCAGAATCTAAGGCCAGGCAGCACCGTGATAGAAACAAAATCACCAAAACATGAGACCAAATCTAGTAATAATGTAATAAATAGTTATACCGATAATTACATCTCTAATAAGATGCTGGGATAATAGAAGAATAATGAATCTCTCAGAGTTATGTATTCGTCGACCGGTTATGACGGTGCTATTATCAGCCTCAGCCATTATTGCTGGAATTATTGCATACAGTAACCTACCTATTGCTGCATTACCAAGTTACGACTCCCCTACTATTTCTGTCAGAGCAACACTTCCAGGTGCCAGCCCTGAGATCATGGCCTCATCGGTTGCTACAAAGCTGGAACGAGAATTTGCCATCATCTCTGGGCTTGAGGTCATCAGCTCACATAGCACACTAAGTAATACCCAGATTACGCTAGAGTTTGAACAAAATAGAGACATTGATAATGCTTCTATTGATGTACAGGCAGCTCTATTGCGGGCGCAAAAAACACTGCCGATTGAAATGACCTCACCACCTTCCTATCGTAAGATCAATCCAGCCGAGTCATCTATTCTCTATCTTGCTTTATCATCACCTTCAATGTCACTTTCGAAGCTAAATGACTTTGCTGAGAATTTTGTTTCTCCGGCTATTTCCAATCTTCCTGGTGTTGCACAAATTGGAATCTATGGACAAAAGAAATATGCTGTGCGCGTACAGGTCAATCCCAATGCATTAGCTGCACGTAATTTGAGTATGGATGATATTGCTACGGCACTAAATAATGCAAACCCTAATTCACCAATCGGTACACTAGATGGCCCACGTCAATCGCTTACTATTCAGGCAAATAAACAGCTTAGTAATGCTAATGATTTTTCAAATATAGTTGTAGCTATATCTCCTACTGGCGGCCCAGTTAGGCTCTCCGATGTAGCAAATGTTATGGATAGCATAGAGTCTGTTAGGACAGCTAGCTGGACCAACGATGATCGCTCTATCACACTCGCTGTTAAGCGGTTGCCAGGGGGCAATACTGTTGAAACTGTTAATGCCATTAGGGCGTCACTGCCAGGTCTTATTGCACAAATGCCACAATCAGTTGACCTAAAAATTACTGGCGACTACTCAACTTCAATTAGGGATGCTATTCATGATGCCCAATTGACGCTATTAATTACTATTGCTTTAGTTGTACTGATAATTTTCTTGTTCCTACGAAAAGCCACAGCCACCATTATTCCAGTGCTTTCATTACCAATTTCATTATTAAGCGCAACTGCCTTAATGTATACTTTTGATTACAGTCTGGATAATATTTCATTACTCGCTATAACCCTTGCAGTTGGCCTAGTGGTAGATGATTCCATTGTTGTGTTAGAAAACATCGTCCGTCATATTGAAAAGGGAGAATCTCCATTACAAGCAGCAATACAAGGATCTAAAGAAGTAAGTTTTACAATTATTTCAATTTCACTTTCGCTAGTAGCTGTATTTATTCCCATTTTCTTTATGCCAGGAGTAATTGGATTACTCTTCCATGAATTTGCTGCAGTAGTAGGAATTGCGGTATTAATGTCAGCTATAGTGTCACTAACTATAATCCCGATGATGGCTAGCCGCTACCTTAATCAACAAGATTCAGAGTATAAAAGCATGCAATTAACGGGATGGTTTACAAGAGGCTTTAATAAAACATTGTCCCTGTATGAACACACCCTTGATTGGGCTTTGTTCCATAAAAGAGTCACTCTGGGTGTGGCAATTGCTACATTTTTTGCAACAGGGGCATTATTTATCGTGCTCCCAAAAGGCTTCTTTCCTGAAGAAGATATTGGAAGAATCAGAGTATCTGTAGAAACAGTTGAAGACATATCTTTTCCTGCTATGTCTAAACTATTACAACAAACAAATCAGATGATGCTAACTCACCCCGCTGTTAAAACTATAGTTTCATACGCTGACAATACCAACAATGCAACTCTATATATCCAACTTAAACCGCTTGCTGAACGTCAGCCTATGAAAAAAATACTAGAGGATTTACGTAATAAAGTTCAGGTTATACCAGGAATTAAGGTCTATCTAAATCCCCTACAGAATCTTCGATTAGGGGGGCGTCGCAGTAAGAGTCGATATCAATACGTTATGCGTAGCGTACACACCGAGAATTTAAATGAGGCCGCTACAGGAATCATGTCTCTTATGGTGAAGGACAAAGATATATTTCGTGATGTAACTAGTGATGCTAAATTAAAGGGTTTACAAGCCCGTATGAATATTAATCGTGACAAAGCCAACCTTTTAGGTGTGGAAATTGCTGATATCCGCTCGGCATTATATAGCGCTTTCGGTGAGCGCCAGGTATCAACAATTTACACATCAAGCAATAGTTATCAAGTTATCATGCAGGTCGCAGATGAACATCGTATAGATGAAAGCAATCTTGGCAAGATATATGTTCGTAGCAAAAATGACTCATTAGTTCCGTTATCAACCGTTGCGTCCGTAGAGCGTGAAGCAGGGCCAATTTCAATCAATCATGCCGGACAATTAGAGGCACAAACAATTTCATTTAACCTAGTAGCTGGCGCCTCACTTGGTGAAGCCACCAATCAAATAGAGCTATTTAAAAATGAACTTAATATACCGGCAGGCATACTAACAAGCTACGCTGGAGATGCTGCTGCATTCCAGTCTTCGCAGACAAGCCAAATATTTTTAATTGTTGCCGCACTTTTAGTTATATATGTATTACTGGGCGTATTATATGAAAGTTATATTCACCCAATAACAATTCTTTCTGGTCTGCCTTCAGCAGCTGTGGGTGCATTAGCAATGCTGTGGATATTTAATATGGAACTTTCAATAATTGCCATGATTGGCATACTGATGCTTATAGGTATAGTCAAAAAAAATGCAATTATGATGATTGATTTTGCTCTTGATGCACAACGTAACAGTAACATGCAGCCATACGAAGCAATACGGACTGCTTGTTTATTAAGATTTAGACCAATTATGATGACCACATTAGTGGCCCTAATGGGAGCAATTCCTATTGCAATAGGCTTAGGTGCAGGCGCTGAACTCAGGCAACCACTGGGACTTGCTGTAGTTGGAGGGCTAATTTTCTCACAGTTAATTACACTCTTTATTACACCAGTAATTTATCTTTATCTAGATCGATTTTCTAAAAGCAGTCCTATTCAATAACTCTTTCTTCATTTATTGGAAAATATTAATAACCCCATCTAATCCAACATGATTAATTGCGTATGTTGCATTCTCTTGGACAATAGGCTTCGCATGATAAGCTATGCTTACTCCTGCTTCTGCAAACATCGATAAATCATTAGCGCCATCACCTATAGCTATTAGATTTTCCTTCCTAAAACCGAGTTCATTACAAATTTTATTAAGTGCCCAACCTTTTCCCTTCGCTCCAAAGACTTCACCTAACAACCTACCGGTTAGCCTACCGTTTACAGTCTCAAGTGTATTAGCGAAAGTGTAGTCTAATCCTAATCTATCTTTTAATTTGTCGGTGAAGAAAGTAAATCCTCCTGAAATAAGCATGGTTTTAATTCCGGCAACTTTCAACTTCTTTAACATCTTTTCTGCACCTGGATTAAATATCAGCCTTTCATCGTAAACTCTCTGAAGAACACTATGCTCCAACCCTTTAAGTAGAGCTACACGCTGAATAAGACCTTCAGAGAAATTAATTTCACCATACATTGCTTTTTCTGTAATCTCAGCTACTTGTTTCCTCATACCATGAATATCAGCAATCTCATCTATCGTTTCAATACCGACAAGAGTGGAGTCCATGTCCATGGCTATCAAACGAAACTGATTAAGACTTTTACGTTCATCTACAAATGCAAAATCAAGCTCTGCTTCTAGGCAAAGCGATGATATTCGGTCCCGTTGACTAGCATCAATAAGACGAAATGCATTCCCATTTATACGTTCAATTTTACTGGCGCCAGAGAGCTTTGCGAGCTGCCTTAGATCGCTTGTCTCAATCTCAATTCCTTGGATAATTAAATCCATACCGTATATCCTCTCAGCATTAATATGCTATTTTTGATTTCACTAAATAACTATAAAAGAATGAGTTTTAATTGGTTTCTGATCAGCTCAATTCTTTAATTACACTATTTATTTTTACTACGCGTTCGGGAATCCCATCAATTTTTACTTTAACTCTCAGGCAGTCAGGACCAGCAAAGCTGTATTCAGAGTTAGCTTGAACAAGACTAATAATTTTTTCTGCGTCAACCTTAGGATTGGCAATAAATTGCACCAATATACTTTCAGCAGTAGCATCTATGCGTGATACTCCTAAAGGCCTTGCTGCAATACGCAATCGATGACATTCCAGTAATGTTCTGACCGGATCAGGGAAAACTCCGAAACGATCAACAAGCTCCTTATACATATCATCGAGCTGGTCACTACTCTCACAGTTTGCCATTCTTTTATATAAAACTAAGCGCTCATGTATGTCATGACAGTAATGATCTGGAAGCAATGAAGGCGCATGCAAATTTATCTCTGTAGTAACGCCTAATGGATTCTGCATATCTGGCTCATTTCCTTCTTTTAAAGATTTTATAGCAGTATCTAAGAGGGTGCTGTATAGATTAAATCCAATTTCAGACATCTCTCCACTCTGAGACTCCCCAAGAACCTCACCTGCACCACGGATCTCTAGATCATGCATGGCCAAATAATACCCCACACCTAACCCTTCCATTGTCTGGATCGCATCAATACGCTTTTTAGCTTTTGTATTTAAAGATTCATCTTCAGGTACGAGTAAATATGCATAGGCCTGATGATGCGAACGACCAACACGCCCACGGAGTTGGTGCAACTGTGCAAGACCAAATTTATCTGCGCGATCGATGATAATTGTATTGGCACTTGGAATATCAATCCCAGTCTCAATAATTGTAGTACAAAGGAGCATATTAAATTGCTGCCTATAAAAATTCCTCATCACATGCTCAAGATCGCGTTCACGCATTTGTCCATGAGCAATTTCAATACTTACTTCAGGCAATAACCGTTTTAGATTATTGTATGTAGACTGAATCGTATCAACAGAGTTATGTAAATAATAAATCTGCCCGCCCCGCTTTATTTCCCGCAAACATGCTTCCCGAATAATACCTTTAGAGTAACGATTAACAAAAGTTTTGATGGCAAGCCGTCGCTGTGGTGCTGTATTAATTACAGAAAAATCACGAAGTCCTTCTAATGACATAGAAAGTGTACGAGGAATAGGTGTGGCAGTTAGCGTTAATATATCCACCTCAGATTTTAGCTGTTTAAGCTGATCCTTCTGTCGCACACCAAAACGATGCTCCTCGTCTATAATAACCAGCCCTAGATTTTTGAACTTGATATTTTTTTGAATTAATTTGTGAGTTCCAATAACGATATCTACTCTGCCCTCAGCCAATCCCTCTACTACCTTGGTCTGCTCTTTAGCTGAACGAAAACGTGACATCTCTGCAATAACCACTGGCCATTGATCAGCAATTAAGCCAAACCGGTCAGAAAAATTCTGGAAATGCTGTTCTGCAAGTAAAGTCGTAGGCACTAGTACAGCCACCTGTTTTCCATTTGAAGCAGCGACAAAGGCGGCTCTTAATGCTACTTCTGTTTTACCAAAACCGACATCACCACAAACCAATCGGTCCATTGGTTTATCTGAATTTAGGTCTTGAATTACAGCGTTAATGGCAGAAGCCTGATCAGGTGTTTCTTCAAAACCGAAACCCTCAGAAAAAGCCTCGTAATCATGTTGAATAATTCCAAATTTATAACCTACTCGATTTGCACGTTGCGCATATAAATTTAGTAGTTCAGCAGCAGTATCACGAATCTGCTTAATTGCTTTAGACTTAGCCTTATCCCATTGACCGCTACCAAGTTTGTGTAAAGGAGCAGACTCTGGCGCTGCTCCACTATATCGACTGATAAGGTGTAGCTGTGAGACCGGAACATAAAGTTTATCTCCCCTAGCGTACTCAAGTAAGAGAAACTCGCTCAGTTGCTTAGCATTACCATCTCCCAGGTCCATATTCACTAAACCTGAATAATGGCCTATTCCATGTTGTTCATGTACTACAGGATCTCCAATCTTTACTTCGGACAAATCACGGAATATTGTATCCGTTACTGATGCTGCATTTTTCGAGTCGCGCTCACGCCTTTTATAAAGATGTATAGCATAAAGCTCACTTTCAGTAATAAGAGCAAAAGATTCTTCGTTAAGAATAAATCCTTTATGCAATGAAGACACACAAAGCATAAAAGGTTCTATACTTTCTAAAAATTGAATATAGTCATCACAAATTGCAGGAAATAAATCATACTGCTTCAAATGATCAACAATCAGTTCACGTCTTCCTAGGCTTTCTACTAGAAGCAATACGCGCTTACCAGCTGACGTAAATTCATCTACAAATATTGCCAATTTTTCTACAGGGTTAGTGGCGCGTCGGTCAATCTGTACGGGTGGAAGAAAGCTAGTAAGCCCCTTAATTCCTGACTTAGATTCTTTCGATTTCGGTTGAATCTTAATTCTTGAATATGGCGCAAGGGTCCTGAAAAAATCTTCAGAAGTAAGAAATAAATCCTCTGGAGGAATAAGAGGACGACCAGAATCCCCTCGCAATAACTTATAACGAGATAAGGTATCACACCAGAAATTTTCTATCTCTAAATGAATATCGTGATGCAGACATAACAACATAGATTCTGGGAGATAATCAAATAACGTTGCCGTCTGCTCAAAAAATAATGGGAGATAATATTCAATCCCTGCTGGGAGGATTCCTTTACCAACATCTTTATAAATACGGCACTTTGTTGGATCTCCCTCAAATCTCTCACGAAAATTTCCCCGGAAACATGCACGGCCATCCTCATTAAACGGAAACTCACGTGCCGGTAATAACCGAACCTCATCTACCGGATAAATACTTCTTTGTGTATCCACATCAAATGTTTTAATAGTCTCTATTTCTTTATCCATTCTATCTACACGATAAGGCAAAGAACTGCCCATCGGGAATAGGTCAATTAGCCCACCACGCACACTGTATTCTCCTGGCGAAATTACCTGAGATACATGGGCATAACCTGCTAATGTCATCTGACTAAGAAATAATTCCAACTCGAATACTTCTCCACGCTTAATAAAAAATGTATATGCAGCAAGATACTCACGTGGTGACATGCGATAGAGCGCTGTGGTTACAGGAACAATCAATACATCGCAGGAACTCTTCATAACTTGATAAAGAGTAGCAAGTCGTTCTGAGATTAGATCGTGATGGGGAGAAAGATTATCGTAAGGAAGTGTTTCCCAATCTGGCAACAGATGCACCTTCAAGCCAGGTGAGAAAAAAGGAATTTCTTCTAACAATCTTTGAGCTTCTAACGCGCTGGAAGCAATGATGACAATAGGCCTTTCCTGTTGCGCTATTTTTGCAAGGATGCAGGCATCTCCAGACCCATCAAAATTAGAATAATTAGAAATTGAACCTAATTTGGGAGGCTTAAATTTAAATTTCATCTAAACCCGTACTAAAATTATTGTTAAAACCAAAAAACTAATATCTTCGTTAAATTTAATCATTATATGTAAATTTCCTAACCAGGTTAATTACCAGTTTATGTATGAATTTTTGAGCAAGATATAAGGAAATACTCTTAATCTATATGGATTCTAGATAGTTCTTTATGCTGGGACCCAATGTTCTAATATAAGTTGCAAACTGTCATTACCGCCGTATTTATTTATATTAAGGCGATAAACAGCATTTATCGTTTCAGGAAGAGGGTTCTCATGAAAGAACAACATCGATTCATAAAGCTGACCTAATTTTTGTTCATCATCATCTAAATAAAATTTTCTCAGTTTCAATTTAAGGTGCTTCCCCCCTACCACATACTGATCTTCCACTCTGAAGCGAGCATTAAATGTAGGGTATGGAAAACCTTGTCCCCACACTTTCTCTGCGAAATTATGAGCTAAATCTAGATTCATCTCTGATTCATGTAAATCACCATCTGTTTCAATAATACGTAAGAGATCTCCGGAGGAGAGTAAATCTTTTGCTGTTTTCTCAAAAGCATTCTGGAATTTATCAAGATTATTTAGTTGTATAGTCAACCCTGCTGCTGCTGCATGACCACCGAATTTTAATAATAATCCGGGATTACGTTTTGAGACTATATCTAAGGCATCTCGAAGATGAAATCCGGGAATAGACCTTCCTGAACCTTTTATTTCATCAACGTCTCCAGGAGCAAATATAATTACAGGCCTGTGTAATTTATCTTTAATACGAGATGCGAGAATTCCGATTACCCCCTGGTGCCAACAAGAGTCAAATAAAACTATGCTATTTGGAATCTGATCTTTCTGACTTAAATCTGGGGAAATAAGGATTTTCTCTATCAGAATTTCCGCACTACTTTTCATATCAGTTTCTATTTCTCGGCGCTGATGATTAAGTGCATCAAGCTGCTGAGAAAGCTTCATGGCATGTGACTCGTTATCAGTAATAAGGCACTCAATACCAAGTGACATATCATTAAGTCTTCCTGCTGCATTTAACCTTGGCCCCAACATGAATCCTAGATCATCAGTTGATACCTGCCTAAAATCTCTTCGTACTACATGAAGTAAAGTATTTATGCCCACACAACCGCGCCCACTTCGAATACGATACAGTCCCTGTTGCACTAAAATACGGTTATTCATATCTAGCTTTACAACATCAGCAACAGTGCCTAACGCTACCAGGTCAAGTAACCTGGCAAGGTTAGGTTCCTTCTCTGAAGCAAACGTTCCACGCGAACGAAATTCAGCACGTAAAGCAAGCATCAGATAAAACATCACACCAACACCCGCTATATTCTTACTTGGAAAATTACAGTCTGGTTGATTTGGGTTCACTATGGAAGTTGCATCTGGCAAACTATCTCCAGCCAAATGATGGTCTGTAATAAGAACTTGTATACCAAGGCGGTTAGCCTCTTCTACGCCTTCTATACTAGCGATTCCATTATCTACTGTAATGAGTATATCGGGCCTATTTCCATCAGTTGGATTAGCAGCTAATTGCACGATCTCTGGGGTCAAACCATAACCATGCTCAAAACGATTTGGCACCAGATAATTCACAACTGCACCAAATTCTCTCAATGCACGTATTCCTACTGCACATGCAGTTGCCCCATCTGAATCGTAATCCGCCACTATCAGTAAACGTTTTTTTTCAGTTATTGCATCCGCAAGGATTGCGGCCATTATCAAGATATTTTTAAGGTGCCAAAATGGNATCAGCTGAGACAGATCTTCTGTAATCTGCTTAGGCTCATCAATTCCTCNGGCAGCATAAACACGAGCTAAAGCAGGATGAATTNCATTCCCAACTAATAATTTTAAGGCGNCAGAAGTATAACTTCGGGTAACNATATTTGTCATTCGGAAAACNAGCTTAATTTCTATTCTTTAAAAATATNANCCAAAAACAGAAGTATTGGAATATTTATACAATATCCCTCTTTGNGANAGNATCCTATATCCATATTATATAAGATATTGAAAANCGNCANAATATATTAAACTGANAACNATCAGTTGACNTATGTTGAAAACGATTTTCCCATTCGCCAAAATTTATAAAGATTATTCTTTGTTATAGAGAAANTTATAGCTTCNCCTTTATTTATGGTGGTTATGGTTACCTGATTAATAANATTATTNNTTANCATATTAAGTGCAGGNTCGAACCATTCTTTTTCCAATTCCTTAAGGCTCTCACGCCAACCATAGGCATCTCCATATTCAGATTTTCCATGCAAAGAATCCAAAAAAACAAGGTGTCTGCCAGGTTCATTCTGCTGCTGCAATGAACCAAGGCTTACTGGAAGTTCCGTATGATTTGCACCACAAGCCCTCGCCAAAGAACGAGGAAAAACATCATTACTCCACACATGAGTATAAGGCGAAGTTACAAATTTAGGTATAACCCCACCTCCCCATAACCAGATGCCATTTATTGCCAAATCTCCACGTTGTTCACGAGCCTGGTTTAGAGGATGCTCATACAATAACATTTGAATTTCATTAAGGATTCCTTTCCAGAACATCCCTTCAGTGCCATATGGAAAATGTTCATTGATATTCTTTGCGGCAGTTTCACTTAGCAAATGAGTCTGAATAATGGGGGTGGTCTGCATATATAGATACCAACGGTCAGCAGATAACGGCAATAATGATATTAATTTTCGCCTGTTATCCATTTCACACGAGGGAGAAAGGCCATCCTCAGCAAAATGTTTGTTAATGACCTCAACAAATTGACAGGCCTCTTCTAATGAAATGCTGAAAGTACGACTATCAGCCAATAGCACCTGCTCATGTTCAACCCGTAAATGTACTGGGTCGGCTCGTAACCAATAACCATCACCTATTTCTATATCTCCTACTTTATCTGCTAGTAATGTCAGCGGTGCTACCGGTATATCCTGTTGCTTTTCTACACCAAAGGCTTTACATAGCCAATCTTCTACTCCCTGCGATTCATCTTTAGTTTGTATACTTTTTGTAAAAAGAATCTCGATAGCAGGTAATGATAAGTCCTGGTAGATCTCATGAAACGTAGAGTCTGGCCAAAACAAATTTGGAATAAAAAGATGTAAATTCATTTAGAGATACCACTAACAAAATTTTAATTTGAACAGATAAAAAATATCTATAAAGTACTTTTAATTTTCATAGCACTTAAATAAGCCTAATACTGTTCAGCACACTGCTTAACCCCCTGCAACAGTCATTTTTTTGACTAGTAATGAACCACTCTGTTTAGAACCATGCACCACTACGTCGCTCCCAATTTCCGAGATGCCTCCTAACATATCTTTTAAGTTGCCCGCTATAGTAATCTCTTCGACCGGATAGCAAATTTCACCACCTTCTACCCAATAACCTGCTGCACCACGAGAATAGTCACCTGTAACCGGATTAACTCCTTGGCCAAGAAGCTCAGTCACCAATAATCCCTTGCCCATTTTTTTTAGTATGTCAGAAAATTCTAAGGGNTTGCTGTTACTTATAGTTATGTTATGGTTCCCACCAGCATTTCCAGAGGTACACAGCCCAAGCTTACGTGCTGAGTAACTACCAAGGAAATAACCTTGTACTATTCCATCGTCGATAATTTTACGCTCTTGTGTTGAAACTCCTTCGTTATCAAATATACTACTAGCTAGTCCTTTTTTTATATGGGGTAACTCATGAATCTGTATATCTGGAGAGAATATTTTTTTACCAATACTATCCAATAAGAAAGATGACTTACGATAAAGACTAGCACCACTTAGAGCACTAATAAAATGACCTACTAATCCTGATGCGACAGGAGCTTCAAATAAAACGGGGACCTCACAAGTAGCTAATTTCTTTGCTCCCAAACGTGCCGCACTCCTCATTCCTGCTCTTTTACCAACATACTCAGCTGATTCTAAATCATTTGCATCTCTTGCTACACTATACCAATAGTCACGCTGCATAGCGTCATTCTGACCGGCAATTACTGCACANCTAATACTATGACGGGAGGTTGGGTACCCACCTATGAACCCAGAACTATTTGCATAAATAAATTGTGACTCACTTAGCGAAATACAAGCCCCCTCAGAATTACTTATACGCTTATCAGCTCCGAAGGCATTATCCTCACAGGTCTGGCCAAGCTGTATTGCCTCATCTATTGATAAATTCCACGGATGATATAGATCAAGATCTGGGNATTTCTGTGCCAATAAATTAGTATCTGCTAATCCAGCACAATCGTCCTCAGCTGTATGCTTAGCTATAGAAAGTGCAGCAGCCACAGCATCATTCACAGCCTGTTTAGAGAAGTCAGAGGTGCTAGCATGTCCTCGCTTCTGCCCTATATAAACTGTCACTGATAACCCTTTGTCACGGTTATATTCAATAGTCTCTACCTCACTCTTGCGTACGGTAACATTCTGGCCAAATCCTTCCGAAATATCAGTTTCGCAGCTACTTGCTCCACCTTTTTTTGCAGAGCACAAAATATCATCTGCTATCTGCTTTAAAGTATCGGCCTGGTAAGAGAAACTTGGAGAGGACATAATAAATATCGCCTATGAATATAATTAAAAGGAAGGAAATTTCGTCAAAAAATAGATAATAATGCCATTCTCATACCCTAAAATTTATTTCTGGTAAGTCCAAATGGGATTTAAATCTAAAGAACGCTATGATAGCAGCTTCTGAATCTCATAATGGCAAGTTCAAATGGGATTTAACTCTAAAAAACGATATGATAGCAGCTTATTAATCCCATAATTAACAGGTAGTAATCATGCAAAGTACTCAGACTAATGACCTGGAACACGATACTACGACCAGTAAAACCCGCGTTAAACAAGAAATGCACGCTTTACAGAAGATTGGTGAGCGATTAATCGAGCTCAATTCCAATCAGCTAAAAGAATGCCTTTTACCAGATACATTATTTGAAGCAATAATTGAGGCTAAACAAATACGCAAGAATGGAGCACGCCGGCGTCAAATACAATATATTGGAAAGTTGATGCGTGAGGTGGATATAAGCCCGATTAAAGAAAAAATGTCTACCTGGGATGGGATATCTAAAGAACATACTGCATGGATACACCAAATAGAGCGCTGGAGAAAAAACCTGCTTGAAGACAAAAATTCTTTTTCTAAATTTGCGGGACTACACCCGGATGCTAATTTGCAGCGCATCAGGATGCTCATGAGAAATACTCATAAGGAAACGCTATCTAGTAAGCCACCTAAAAGTTTTCGTGCACTATTTCATGAATTACAACTAAGCATTCCAAGAAAAAAAGAACAGAAAGACATGACTATAGAATAAATATTAAAAACTAATTAGTATTTCAAAATAGATGCAGCCTTAATCTATCCGTCACAAACTTACCGCCCAATTTTTTTATTATATATATGAACAATATTCCCACCGATATATTACCCAGTATCGTAATTAAAACTGGGGATCAGCCAACTCACTCTATTATATGGATGCACGGTCTTGGTTCAGATGGAAACGACTTTGTTCCCATTGTAGAAAAACTTAATTTACCATCTGATTTACATACCCGCTTCGTATTTCCTCATGCCCCGTTGCAGCCGGTTAGTATTAATAACGGAGCAGTTA
>JGI26254J51713_1000597_pt1 | contig 14444 bp, 12 predicted proteins | sample SaaInlV_120m_DNA_3_FD_51713 | JGI IMG/M metagenome (IMG submission 51713)
TGATTATTGGTAACAATATGATTTGGGGTTACAAAAAAACCAGAGCCTGAGCTTGAAATCTTTACGTCTATAAGTTTATCCTCTTCATTTTCTTTGTCGTTTTTAGCGGCGGTGCGATACCATTCGGCTGCTTTTTTATAGTTCTTTTTCGCATTGGTGTCTTTATCGCCATAATAGTACATAGAGGCTAAGGCCATTTGAGATTTTTTGTAGTTTTGGTTAATTGCTTTGACGTACCACTCTTTTGCTTTTTTTAGATCCTTTTGTACTACTATACCAAACTCATAAAAAATACCCATTTGATGCTGTGATGCAGCATTGCCCAAATCGGCTGCTTTTTTAAATAATTTGAACGCCTTGGGCTTGTCCTTCTTAACGCCTAGGCCGGCCAAGTAATGCTTAGCAAGATTAGTTATTGCTTTAACATTGCCCAAATCGGCTGCTTTGTTGTAATATTCAAAAGCTTTCTCTGCATTGATTTCAACTACGTCTTTTCCAGTAATGTACAAATNTGCTAGTGTGTTATAAGCTTGCGCTACGCCTTGGTCTGCAGCCTTGTTGGCCCAATATAATGATTTTTTATAATCACGTTTTACATATATGGCTCTTAGATAGTATTTGGCTAATTTGTCTTGAGCTTCGGCATAACCAAGCTCAGCAGCTTTGATAAATAATTCAACAGCTTTATCTGTATTTTTATCAAAACCCTCTCCATTTTTNTGCATTTCTGCAAGATCAAATAATGATTCTTTATCGCCTTGATCTACTGCTTTTTGATACCAATAAATTGCTTCATNATAATTTTTACTAGTGCCTTTTCCTAGATAATGTTGTAAGGCAATATCCTTCATTGAATTTACATTGCCCTGAAGTGCGGCTTGGGTGTCCCAGTATAAAGATTTAGCCTTATCAATATCAACNCCTAATCCAAGATAGTATCGATCTGATAAGGCTGTCTGTGCGTAAATGTTACCCAACTCTGCTGCTCTTTTATAGTACTCGGTTTCAAGCTTTTCTTGCTTNGTTGGTGATGTAAGTCCAATTACAAAGCCAATGTTATACAAAGAGGTTGCGTCGCCTTTATCGGCAGATTTTTGGTAATACTCAATTGCTTTATCAAAATCCACTTGAACGGTAAATCCGTATGTGTAATCAAGCGCTTTTTCAAAATCTACATTGCGATCCTGACTAGCTATCTTGCCAGATAGGACGTCGGCCTTATATTGGGCATCTGTATCACCTTTTTGAGTGGCTTTTTCATAATAAGCCAGAGCCCTGGGAATGTTTATGGATGTGCCTTTTCCATATTCGTACATATGTCCAAGCTCAAATTGAGAGTTCGCACTGTCAATTGCATCAGCTCTTTCAAAATAATCTTTTGCTATATCAAAGTCTTGCTCGATACCATACCCATGTAGGTGAATTTTTCCTAAAAGCCATAAGGCACTTATACTCTCTTTATACTTAATTGATTTTTCAAGGTACTGTCTTGCCTGAACATAATCTTGCTTAACGCCACGTCCGACATAATGCATATCTCCAAGTCTTAACATAACACCAGAATCAAACTTTTCAGAAGCTGCCAAATAGTGTTTAAAGGCTAGTTTATAATCATCATCTATACCTTCTGGTGCATAATAATAAGCCATTGCTAAATATCTTGTTAGCATAGGTTTAAAAGATTCCATATCCTCTTCTTCAAGTGCTTGCTTAAAATTAAAAATAGATGTTTTATAATCACCTTTTTGCATTGCATCTAGACCTTCCGAGAATCCAGCATGTGACACAGATATTGTTAGTGTTATAAAAAGTGAGATTAATAATTTCATTGNTCTCCAAATGGTTGGTTAATCTTACTCAAGTTAAGTGTTTAATTGATACATAATTTGTTGCTATTTTTCAATCTTTGTTGTTTTTGTTAAGTTAAGTATTAATACAAAAAACATTAGGACGTATAGTGTTACAAAGGTATTAGATATTGGCTCTTTCATCCAGCCCTCAATTGGGTAGAATCGAGCAGAAAGTTCTGGAATCCAGATGCATGCAAATAGAACGATTAATGTAATTGTATTTTTCATGATAATGCCTGTTGTTAAAAACCACCATTATCAAAAATAAATGCTAACTAAAAATGAAGATTGAATGTTTTATTACTGAAGTTTGTTGAAAGCTAAATGTGTGTCAATCCACCGATTAACCCACCAAACATAACAAATAACAGCCATAAAATGATAATTGCTGGAATAGAGGCAATTGCCCACTTAACCATAAACCACACCATTGATAAAAATGGCATTTTAATGTCTGTAACCTCTACTTTTGAAACCTCTGAATCCATCATTCACCCCTGCCTAAATCAACATAAAATATAGCCAACATAATAACGATAATCTGGCTAAATATCAAGCCAGGCCATGTTATGATTTTTGCACTAAGTTTGCAGTCACCACATATCTAAGCGACCCTCCTGCAACTACTGCGTTAAACGGATAACAAGTTACTAATTTGAGCTCTGCTTGGTTGCTGCTAATATTTATATCTACTTTGTCAGAATCAATTATTTTTATGGTGCTTACTTGGTATTGGTAGTTTTGTTTGGTATAGATTGAATCCACTTCAAATTGATCACCTATTGCAACATCTTCTAAAAAATCAAAGTGCGTATCTCGATGAGCTGATATGATTGTTGTACCCGCTCTCCCCGGATGTCTTGATTCAATATTGCGCCCAGGGCCAAAGGCAAGCACGTTGCCCGTGTCTCCCTCAAGCACGATTAAATCTTGATTGTGCTTGGCTGATTTAAGCCTTATGACAGGGTGTGAATCCATCCAGTTCCAGGGTTTTACTTGATAGCCTGTTTTGTTAGCAACATTCCAGGCTGATTGAATCATATATTGGGCAGCTTCAGCTTTAATCGGCATGTAGGCGCCGTAAGCAAAAGTACTAATGCCGATAATTGCCAGTAGTATTGATTTATTCATGATGTTTTCCTAGAGCGAGTAACAACTGACAATAGAATAAGAGCAAGCCCTAGCATCATCCATAGCTGTGCATTGGTCGCTGTTTTAGCGGCTTTAACCTTATTAGCAACCACTTGGGTGGTTGTGGCTTGATTGCTCGGTTTTGACGGTGTTATGTCCACTGCAACTAATGAGGTAAATTTTGAGACCAGATGATGCTCAAGCGCAATATTGGTGATATCGGCTTGCACCTTGTCTCGATCAATGCGTCTATTTTGCGCTCGGTATTGATGCATCATTTGCTCGATTTTNCGTCTNGCCCAAAGCACATCAATGCCAGTTGTGTTGTTATTGGCGCTAATATCAATATCTTTGGTGAATACACCGTTAGCGGTATCGCCACTAATACTGAGCTTGCTAGGGATGGCGTTGAGTTTGTAAACTGCTGTGATCACCTCACCTTTGTATAAATCAGAGATGGATCCTAATGCTTGCTCAGCATTAATATCCATCGGGAAGTTGATATTAATATTTGTCATTGCTGGAGATTCAAGCTTGTCAAATAGCTCCAGCATTTTAGTTTCTACTTCATCGATATTACCAATGAAAGTATAAGTGCCTTTACCGTATTCAGACAAAGTAGTCATTAGATGAGAGTTTGGTGCAGATCCGATACCAATTGTAAACAGACGGTCTTCATCAATATTTTGACGAACGACACGGAATATCTCATCTTCATTGCCCACCTGTCCATCAGTTAAAAAGATGATTTGGCGTAGGTAGTTATCAGCACTAGATTCTCTTGAATCAAAAGCATATTTAATCGCCTCAAGTGGCTCTGTGCCACCATCAGCACTTAAAGCATTAGCAAAACGAACACCATGCTTCTTGTTCATATTAATGGCAGGCATGGCGCTATCAAAGAGTGGGTCAAAGCCTGAGTCAAAATCAATAATATTAAACCTGTCAGTTGGTTTAAGTCTATTGATTGCCTGAACCAATGCTTTAGATGCTTGTAGCATAGATGATCCAAGCATAGAGCCTGATGAATCAATAACAAAGATAAGCTCTCTTGGGGTGTTTGATTGCTTAAACACNTNATCTGCTGGCGGNGTTGCCATGAGCATTAGATAATGATCATTGCCCTTTTGCTGGGTAAATAAAGCCAGTTCAGGTGTTAAAGAATTGTTTGCTTGCCATNCCAATTCAAAATCACGATCGGCTTGGTTATTGCCCTTAGTATTATCCAGAGTGATATGTTTAGTTAGCTTATCAATATTGATAATATTAATGTCGTGATAACTTGCATTAATACTAGATGTATTAAATCCTGCTTTAAGGTTAATAGCGATGCTAACAGGTCTGTGAACATTGCTACTGATTGATGGGGTTATTTTAGAAGCGTCTTTAACACGGTGTGTATTACGAGCCGTGCCCAAAGTATTCTTTGGAGTTGATATAGGCTTGCCAGGAATGTATCTTTTCCCAATGGTCATCGGGAATCTAATAGAGAATTTGTCATGATCAAGCTTAACAGCCTGCTGATATTCAATGGCAATTTTGATGGTTTCACCTGGGCCGATGTTGGNCACTTTAGTGGTAAATATATTAGGACGCTGCTGCTCAACTAGTGAAGCTTTCTTGCCNGCCTTTTTAGCNTTGTCATAAATCTTCTTAGCTTCTTTNCGCTCCTTTATTTGCCCTTCAATGGTTTTATTGCCCACATACATNGTTAGATGATCAACGGCTGAGTCTGTTGGTAGTGGAAACACATACACACCCTCTACCCAATCATTTGATGGATTGGTAAAGCTTTGCTCAAGCTTCACCCTATTAATCGTACCTGTGACATCCATCTGCACCTCGGTGTCTAATGCCATTTGAGTAAACTTAGATTTGTCACCTAGTGTGTAGATAATCGATCCGAACTCAACTTCATTAATAGGATTAAGTGTCGGTGAAGAAACTGGGGCTCTAACTGGCTTCTGTGCAAATGATATATCTGCTTGAATAAAGTGCGAATAAGTGAGGCTAGCTAGAGCAACGAGTGTAGCAACTGCACCAATGGGCTTGATGTATGACATAATGACTTCCGATTATTTGAAAGCTGTTATTATCTAAAACGAAGGTGAAGCTTGAATGTGGTTTGAATGGTTTGTTTATGAAGATAAAAAAAGACCGCTTATGCGGCCTTTGATTTATTCTTTAATTACTAGGATTATTGCCATTCAGTGCAGCTAATCACCTCGTCAACATTGCCAAAACGATCTGATTGACGCTTGGTGGTGCAGTTTCTTTCTTTTGGCTTGATATAAACTTTTTGGATGATTTCTCTGTCAACATAAACAATTTTCTCAACTGGAACCTCTTTAGTAATTGTTATAGGCTTTTCACAGATTTTATCTTTTAACTCTTCAACCTGTCCTACTGTCCAAACTCTTGTGTCTTCTGGTAAGTCACCAATAGCTATTACAGTATTTACTATTCCTTTAAAGCCATCATCAATAACACCGCCAATAGTGCCACCTAAGTGCTCAAGGTTTTTAAACCCTTGTGTCTCTGCTGAAACATTTGTGATTGATAAAATAGTTGCTACTGATATTGCTAATATGTGCTTTTTCATATTTTTTTCCTATTATTTGATTGAATTATTATATTATTATATTATAAAGATCATTATGATCTATTAGAGTGGAATATTTAAGATTTTTTAAGTGAGTGGATATTAGTGTGTTTGGCGCTTTTATACCAAGCTTTAGCTTGTTTGAATTGTTGCTCAGTAATATCCATGTCCATCATTCTGAATAGCTTTACTTTATTGTTGGATTTAGTTTTGATAGGTTTCATACTTTCTAGCGGTAACAATGTAGCGCAGTGTGTTGTCTTTAGTAAATCCATCAAACGGCCAAGGGGTAACAAGCTTTAGTTCATCGATATTAGAAACTTTAATCTGCTCTTGATCGATGTCCATAATGCTAACATCGAGTACGCAATATTGGTATTCCATACCCATTTGATCGCTCAAGATAACCTGGTCATTAAGGTTGATGTTTTGTAAGAAAGTAAAATGATGATTAGCATGAATAACAACGGTAGAGCAATCACCCGGAAGATAGCTGTCCGATGATCTTCCTGGGCCAAATAACAATGTATCGTTTGAATGACCCTCCAACACGACAAAATCTTGATTTTGTGCTGGAAAATTTATCTGAAATACAGGGAATACATTTGATTGTGACCAGTGTCTTTGTTTGACAATTTTTCTCATTTATCATCCTTGAATAAAAAAACTACCGCTAATGGAAAGAGGAGTAACCATTAGCGGTAGAAAGTACCTCAACTATTAACAAAAAGGGAGGAATTAATAGTTGGTTGAGGTTCGTTAAAAATCTATAGTGTGTACATCTTGCTGTTTCTGCTGCTGCCCGCCCTACTCATACCCATGCCAACGCCAAACCCTAAAAACAAGGTAACGGCACTGATGATGGTTAAAAAGTCAGTTGTGTGTAGTGAACTATTAATAGATTGCAGAGAGCTAACTTGTGCAGATAGGTCTGTATTTATCTCATCTAGATCAAACAACTTATTTTGTAATTTGTTAAGCTCTAGTGATTGTGAATTATTATTTAGAATTTCAATATTAAGTCTTGATATTTCAGTTTCATGGGTCTCAATTTGTTTTCTCAAATCTTCTGCCAATTTATACTTAATTTTATAAATTCTATTCTTTTGATCTAGTTTGGTTTGTAGCTTGCTAGCCAATTCATTAGTTGGCTTTTTATCCGTTAAATATCTTGAAATCATAAAGCCTTGTTTGCCATCATGCTTAATCTGACTCCAGCCATTAGCTTGTTTTTTAATCAAGGTGACTGGTGTATTAATATTAAGCTGATTGATAACATTGTCTTTAGCAATCGTATCGTTAGCGCGCATTGGTATTTTGACCTGATCACCCACGTAAACCGTAGACTCAGCCATAACACCTGTTGACAACAACATAACAAGGAGGAGGTTTTTGCGCATATCTAAGATCCAATTAACTAAAAACAATGAGCACAGTATGGCCCTTGAAAATGAATCCACAATGTTTTAAAAATGTAGAGTTAATGAAGTTTGAATGAAGTTGCTTTTAAGCTACTTATTTATAATTTACAATACGCACTATCTGAACAAAATATACAGCCCTGCCATGCCCAATATTCTCCTAGTTGAAGATGACAAAATAATTGCTGAAGGCATTACTTTTTCATTAGAAAATGACTCATTTACAGTCAATTGGTGCGAGATGGGCAATGATGCGCTTAAGCAATTAGATGAGGCTAATATCGATTTAGTGTTACTAGATATCGGCTTGCCAGATATTAGTGGCTTTGATGTTTTACGCAAGATTAGGAAAACCTCAGAAATACCTGTGATTATTATTACCGCTAGAGGTGCAGATGAGGATATTGTATTAGGCCTTGAGGGTTTAGGTGCTGATGATTACGTTACTAAGCCGTTTAACAACCGTGTATTAATTGCTCGAATCCGTGCACAACTGAGACATGTTAAAGTTCAACCTGAAGCGTCTATAGTAATTCAAGATACGCCTTCTGAGCAAATATTTGAAATCAATAAAGATCTTCACCAAATCCTGTTTCATGGAGAGGTTGTAGGCCTTACTAGAGCCGAGTGCAAAATCCTAATGCATCTAATAGAAAAGCCAAACCGAATTCATTCAAAAGAGCACCTGCTTAACATCATGCACGACAGGCCAACAGGCGCTGGTGAAAACACAATCGTAACCCATGTTAGACACATCAGGATGGCGCTAAACAAGATTGATGTAGATAATGAGCATATCAAAAACCACAAAGGCCTGGGATACTCTTTAACATTATGAAACTAACCATTGGCGTTAAGCTGTTTATCACCTACTTTGTTATTACCAGTGCCATTGTTTGGTTTGTTACTGACAAGGTGTCTTTACGTGTCACTAAAGGTATTGATGAAGCTGCTGAAGATGTTATGGTTGATACGGCAAATCTCTTAGCTCAAGTGGCAGGTGAAAATATTATAGATGGCCATATCAATACTGACAAAATGCATAACTTAGTTGATAGCTATCTTAATCGAGAGCTAAATGCCAAAATTTATTCAGTTACTAAAAATAATCCTAACCTTCAAGTCTATATAACCAATAAAAATGGCATTGTTATTTACGATTCAACTGGTATTCGCAAAGGTAAAGATTACTCTCTATGGAATGATGTCTACGACACATTAAGAGGTAGATATGGCAAGCGCTCAAGTGCAATTGACCCTTCTATTAAGAATCCTAGCCCAGAGCAAAAGGCCATGTATGTGTCAGCGCCAATTTATCACAATAAAGAGATATTTGGCGTACTAACCACCATCAAGCCGACTGCTGATCTTAAGCCTTACATCATGGAGCAGAAAAAACATATTGAAGAATATGCCATCTATCTATTTCTGGTTTCATTATTATTTGGAGCAGGTGCAAGTTTTGTAGTGTCTAGAGGTACTGGCAAATTGGTTAAATACACCACCGCCCTGTCCAAGGGGGAAAATGCTGTAGCACCCAAGATTCGCCAAGTCGAGTTTTCAGAATTAGCTCGAGCGATTGAAAAATTGCGTGTTGATCTTGAAGGTCGAGAATATGTAGAAGAATACATCAACACCATGGCACATGAGCTAAGAACACCAATTACAGGCATTAAAGCTACTGCTGAGAACTTACTAATGCCGATGAGTAGTGCTCAGCGTGAACACTTTGTTAATAATATTCTTGATGCCAATAAGAGGATGGACATGCTGGTTAATCGCCTACTTAACTTGTCTCGCATTGAGCGTAGAGATCAGCTGGAAAATATTGAAAAAATTGACGTTAAAACTCTAATTAAAGATGTTGTTCAATCTCCTAGTCGCAAAGGTAATATCACTCGAAGAGGGATTAATGTTCAATACACGATTGAACGTAAATTTACGATTAAAGCTGAGAAGCTTCTTGTTGAGCAAGCGTTAGCCAATATTGTTGATAATGCCATTGATTTCACCCCGATAAACTCAATAATTGGCATTAAGGTTAGTGAGTCAAATACGCACGTAATTATCCAAGTATACGATCAAGGAAAAGGTGTGCCAGAGCACGCCAGAAAGCAAATATTTAGACGCTTCTTTTCTTCTTCAAGACCTGATACAGGTAAGCGTGGTAACGGCCTAGGGCTTAGATTTGTAAAAAAGATTATGAACCTTCATAATGGCACAGTCAGCCTAAAGAATCGCTTTATGGAAGATGGTGCTGTGGCGACTTTAAAGTTCCCGATAAAGTAACAACTAACAACTCACCCCTTGGCAATAATCTAAAGTTAATACACTGATTTTATCGCTTCACCNAGTTCNGCAATTGACTTAACGGTTCTTACACCGGCTTTTTCAAGCGCGTTGTATTTGCTTTCTGCTGTGCCACCACCACTTGTGATGATCGCCCCAGCGTGCCCCATTCTTTTGCCTTTTGGTGCGCTCACTCCAGCAATGTATGCAACAACTGGCTTTGTGACATTGTTTTGAATAAACTCTGCCGCTTCTTCTTCTGCAGTTCCGCCGATTTCACCAACCATGATAATAGACTTTGTTTCACTATCTTTTTCAAACATATCTAGTGTGTCAATAAAACTTGTCCCGGCAATAGGATCTCCTCCAATGCCAACACAAGTGCTTTGCCCGAGTCCTGCAATAGTGGATTGATTAACCGCTTCATAAGTCAAAGTTCCAGAGCGAGAAACGATGCCAACAGAGCCTTTTTTGTGAATATCTCCAGGCATAATTCCAATCTTGCATTCCCCTGGTGTTATGATGCCTGGGCAATTTGGGCCAATCATTCTGGCATTGTTATATCTAAGAGCGGCTTTTACTTCTATCATATCCATAACTGCAATACCTTCGGTGATGCAAACTATAAGCTCAATTCCAGAATCTGCTGCTTCGATAATACTGTCTTTGCAAAAAGGAGCGGGAACATAAATAACACTAGCATTTGCACCTGTGTCATTAACCGCTTTCTCAACGCTATTAAATACTGGCAAGTCAAGGTGGGTTGTGCCACCTTTACCTGGTGTTACCCCGCCTACCATTCTTGTGCCGTATTCTATTGCTTGAGTTGAGTGAAATGTGCCTTGCGCTCCAGTAAAGCCTTGGCAAATAACTTTTGTGTCTTTATTAATTAATATGCTCATTTTTATTCCTATAACGCAGCGCTTTCAATTGCAAGTTTGGTTGCTTTTGTAAGGTCTTTTGCAACCAATATATCTAAATCTTCATCTTCTAATTTTTTCAGCCCAAGTTCGGCGTTATTGCCTTCTAAGCGCACAACAAACTTAACATCAGTTTGAATCTTCTTGAGCGCCTCAATTATGCCGTCAGCAATAATATCGCAACGTACAATACCGCCAAAGATGTTAATCAAAATACTTTTAACGTTTTTATCGGATAGGATTATTTCCAAAGCTTTAGTAACCCTTTCAACTGTTGCGCCACCACCAACATCTAGAAAGTTTGCAGGGTCTCCGCCATGTAGCTTGATAAGATCCATGGTTGCCATAGCAAGTCCTGCACCATTTACCATGCAACCAACATTGCCATCAAGCGCAACATAGTTAAGCTCAAAGCTTTCAGCGTCTATTTCCCTTTCATCTTCTTGAGTAAGGTCGTGCTTTTTCTCTAATTCTTTTTGTCTATAAAGTGCATTACTATCTACTGAAACCTTGCCATCAAGACATAGTAAATTGTTTTCTTTGGTTAAAACTAAAGGGTTTACCTCAAGGAGTGATAAGTCGTTTTGCTTAAACATTGTTATCATATTTACAAGCATGGATTGTAATTCTCTATACAGGTCTTTTCCTTCTAGCCCAAGCGTGGTAAATATTTTTCTTACTTGATAAGGCATAATGCCAATTGCAGGATTTATTCTTGTAGTAATGATTTTCTCAGGGGTGTTTCTTGACACCTCTTCAATTTCCATGCCACCTTCAGTTGATGAGATGATTGCAATGCTTTCACTGCCCCTATCGACAAGCATACTTAAATAGAACTCACTAGATATATTGCAGACTTCTTCTATTAAGATGGTGTTTACTTGTTGCCCATTTTTATCTGTTTGATAGGTCACAAGGTTTTTACCTAAAAGGCTTTCTGTAAACTCTTGCGCTTCATCAACAGACTCTATAAGCTTAACACCTCCAGCTTTACCCCTGCCTCCAGCATGAACCTGAGCTTTAATAATCCACTTATTTCCTTTGAGTTGTTTTATGGCATCTGCTATTTCATGTGTTTTTGTAATAGTTGTACCAGTGGAGCAAGGTATATTAAAACTTCTAAATAAATCTTTTGCTTGATATTCGTGTAAATTCATATTNCCTACTTTTTGTTAATGGTGTGTATTGCTCTTTTNTCTACTGCAAGTGCTGCCTCATGAATACTCTCAGACAANGTTGGATGAGCAAAAATCATCCTTGANAGATCTTCACTTGTNCCTTCAAATTCCATGGTTATTACTCCATTTGCAATTAGTTCTGATGCATTGTGTCCAACGATATGCATGCCTAATATTCTGTCAGTATTGCTATCTGCAAGTACTTTAACGAAGCCGTCAGTTTCACTTGCACTTTTTGCACGGCCATTTGCCATAAAGCTAAACTCTCCAACTTTATAGTCAACCCCACTTGTTTTTAGATCTTTTTCAGTTTTACCAACCCATGCAATTTCTGGATGCGTATAAATAACCATAGGCACTAAGTCATGGTTTATTTGGCTCTTTTGTCCAGCAATTCTCTGNGCAACTACAACCCCTTCTTCTGATGCTTTATGGGCAAGCATTGGGCCTTTAACAATATCGCCAATTGCATATACACCCTCTACACTTGTTTGGCAAAAGTCATCCACTTCAACCCTACCGCTATCGTTAATTTTGACGCCAGAATCTTTGTCTATACACCCTTCNANATAAGGTTTTCTTCCTACTGCAACGATAACATTATCAAATTTTTCTGTTATTTCTTCTTGCGCTTTTTTATACTTAACCGTTGCAAATTTACTGGTTTCACTGACACTGATAACTTCAGCCCCGGTAAAAATGTTTAATCCTTGTTTTTTAAAATACGAAGCAGAGGTTCTAGATACTTTGCTGTCTGCTGTTGTCAAAAATCCATCTCGCTCTAAGATAACAACTTCACTACCAAGCCTTCTCCATACGCTTCCTAGCTCTAAACCAATAGCACCCGCTCCTATAACGCATAGCTTCTTTGGGATTTTGTCCAAATCAAGAGCGCCTTCTGAATCTATAACTCTCTTGCCAAGCTTCATATTAGGGGGTAGAATTTCTTCATTATTTTTGCCATCTATGAATGACACTTGTTTGTTTTTAAGCAGTTTTCCTGTGCCTTGTAGCCAGGTGATGTTGTTTGCTTTAAAGAGTGATGCTATGCCACCGGTGAGCTCACCCACTATTTTATCTTTGTTGGCCAGCATTTTCTTTACATCAATTTTGGCGTTGGCTTTGATGCCTAGATGCTCACTATTTTGTATGTTTTTAAATAAATGAGAACTTTCAAGCAGAGCTTTTGATGGAATACAGCCAACATTTAAACAAGTCCCGCCTAAAGATGGGTTGTTNTTTTTGTCAATCCATTTNTCAATACACCCAACTTTAAAACCTAATTGTGCGGCGCGTATNGCGCTCACATAACCACCAGGNCCNCCACCTATAATTATGATATCGTAGTTCATATTATTGCCTAAAGTTATAAATCTAAAACTATGCGAGTTGGATCTTCTATTGTGTCTTTAATATGACTCAAGAACATTACAGCATCTTTACCATCAATAATGCGATGATCATAAGATAGCGCTACATACATCATATCTCTAATGACAATTTCATTGTCTATCACAACCGCTCTTTTTTGGATGTTATGCATACCCAAAACCGCACTTTGCGGCGGGTTGATAATTGGAGTTGACATGAGGCTACCAAAAGTACCGCCATTGGTAATGGTGAATGTTCCACCGCTTATTTCTGATAATTCTAATTTTCCAGATTTAGCTCTTGTTGAAAAATCAATAATTTTGTTTTCAACATCTGCAAGCGATAATTCTTGAGTATCTTTTAAAACAGGCACAACCAAGCCTCTGTCTGTTGATACAGCAACACTGATATCACAATAGCCGTGATACACAATGTCATCTCCATNAATAAATGAGTTAACTGCAGGGAATTTNTTAAGGGCGTTTGTGGCTGCTTTGACAAACAAAGACATAAAGCCTAATTTAACACCGTGTTCACTTACAAATTTTTCTTGGTGTTTTTTGCGCATAGACATAATACTTGTCATGTCTACTTCATTAAAGGTAGTTAGCATTGCACTTTGGTTGGTTGCATCCAGAAGCCTTTTGGCGATAGTTTGGCGCATTCTACTCATTGGTACTCTTTCTTCTAGCCTTTCTCCAGCTCTCATAGGAGTGTCTTCTACTGGGGTTGTGGTGCTGCTTTTGTGGCTTGTAACATCTTCTTTTAGTATGCGGTTGTTTTTGCCAGAGCCAATCACATCTTCTTTTGATAAATCGTTGTCTATTAAGGCTTGTCTTACAGCAGGGCTTGTTTGAGGGGTTTTGTTGTCTTCTGCCACTGCAGCTTCCTTTTTGTTGACGCTAATATCTTTAATCTCAAGTTCTGCAAGTAGCTGACTTTCTATTACAGTATCGCCATTTTTGACAGAAATTTTTGTAATGACTCCGCTTTCTTCACTCACCACATCTAATACGACTTTATCAGTTTCTAGAGAAAACACAGTGTCGCCAGTCATTACTTCATCGCCAACATTTTTATTGATTTCTACTACAACAGCATCTGTAATGGATTCTGGAAAAACGGGTACTTTTATTTCTTTCATTTTATTGCTCCTCGCTTACTTCTTGTAAGCCTAACGCTTGTTCTATAATTATATTTTGGTTAATTTTATGTAGTTTCATATTGCCTTCTGCAGAAGCTGCAGAGGCGTTTCTGGCGACTGCATTTATAGTTAAGTTGTGAGCTTTAGCGCAATTATTAAATTGATGTCTGCTGGTGTACCATGCGCCTTGGTTGATTGGCTCCTCTTGACACCATATAAGCTCCTTAGCGTTTTTAAATACTTTTAGCTCTTTACTTAGATCGTCTCTTGAAAAAGGATACAGCTGCTCAATTCTGATGATTGCAACATCTGTAATTTTTTCCTCTGTTCTTCTGGTTAACAATTCGTAAAAAATTTTTCCACTACAAATAACGATTCTTTTTACTTTTTGTTTAACAATTTCTTCATATTGCTCGCCTATTATGGTTTTAAAACTCCCGCTGGTAAATTTCTCAATAGGAGAGTTTGCTAGAGGGTTTCTCAGTAAGCTTTTTGGTGTAAATATAATAAGTGGCTTGCGGTAGTCGCGTAGCATCTG
>JGI26254J51713_1000623_pt1 | contig 14080 bp, 15 predicted proteins | sample SaaInlV_120m_DNA_3_FD_51713 | JGI IMG/M metagenome (IMG submission 51713)
GCTATTTTGCACTTGACATTATAATCTCACTACATAATAATGATAATCATAATCATAATCATAACAAACTTATCATGTTTGAAAATATGGTTGGCCAGTTTAAATAAATTTAGTTTACTTTTTTATAATTTGAGGGAGGAGCTTTTTTATGAAACAAAAGATTTTTACGCTCTTATTGATGGCTCTGGTGCTGCTGTTCTTAGGCAGTACNTCAGCATATTCTGTCACTACGGACGAGTTGAAACGGCAAATCGATTCACTTTCGGGTAAGGTGGATGATTTGAAAAAGAAAAATCGGAGGATGCGTGGAGCACCGTCCGAAGACCAAAACAAAGTTTCAGTTTTTGGTTATGGTGAGTTGCATGGAACTATTCAGGAGGGAGAGAACCAACTTGATAACCATCGATTTGTTATTGGAATTCATGCTCCTTTGGCCGATTGGGTTCATCTGAATGCTGAAATAGATTTTGAACATGCATCTCAGGAACTGGAGTTCGAACTCGCTCACCTGGACTTTTTGGTGTCCTCCACTCTTAATTTTAAGACGGGAGTTATGTTGATGCCGGTGGGAGCTCTTAATGAGTTCCACGAACCTAATCGGTTCTATACAGTGGAACGCCCCTACCTACAAAGCCAAGTCATTCCTTCAACATGGAGTGCCGGGGGTGCTGGTATATTTGGTAGTAGTGGTGGAATGAACTACAGGCTTTACATCGTCAATTCCCTGCAATCTGTCAAACAAGCGGGTGCATCATCTGGTAGTGGAAACGGTAATGGCGGTTGTGATCTCCAGTTTAAAGATACTAGTGGTATACGCAGTGGCCGCGGACAAATCAATAAAAGGTGCTTTGAGAATGTGGCCGCCACCGGTCGTGTTGAGTGGCCCATGTTAGCTCCTGGCCTTTCGGCTGGGGCCTCCTTCTTTGCTGGAAATACCACTCAAGGTAAAATAGATGAAGGCGGATTTATGGGCCTTCTTGAAGGGGATATCAATTACCGTAAGGGTTGGTTTGAGATGAACTCGACTATCGTGAACATCACTATAGAAGACGCAGCCGAGATCAACCAGTTTGCGCAAGCAGAAGGCACCGCTAGTGGAGCCGTAGGTGATCGGATTTTTGGCATGAACATTCAGACGGCTATTCATATTCCTCAATTAATGGGTAAACAAACGAAGCAGGATTGGATCGCTCATGCCATGTATGAATCGATCGATACTCAGGCGAGTTTATCAAGTTGTTTGGCTACCGCAGCTGGTGCAACTAATTGTGCCGTCGATGATAAAGCCTCTCGTGACATCGTCACTTTTGGAATTACTTACAAACCAATTCCTGCTGTGGCTCTTAAACTGGACCGTACTACCTGGTGGTACGGCAACGAAACATCTAAGTACACTACAAATATTGGTGTTGCCTATATGTACTAGTGCGTGGTAGGCACTCTACCCTGATATCTGGAATCTTTTTTCCTCCAATGGAGATTCTGGGTATCAGGATTTTTTTGTTTGGGAAGCAAAATATTAGGCGGTTGAATGCAACCTCATAAAAATTTTTCGCCCCATAAATTTTAGGGCTAATACATGCTAAAAACATTTGTGGAACTCATAGAACTTTTGGGTCATCTACTATTAACAATCTGAGTTCTTTTCTCCTCAAGAAAAAATGCTATTGCATTTAAATAAGAAGCATCCTTTACAGTTATCGCCCTTTTCAACTTTTTTATATTTTTTGTTTGTTGCCCACTCGCACTTCCACGCATGAGTCCAACGAGTCCAAAAGCCACAAACAAAAAGAATGCTTTTCTTATCTTTCCTCTTTTCTCTCACCAAAAACAAAAAAAAAAGATGGCCCGACAGAGTCATCTCGTTTAATTTCTTTATCCGATGGTTTCGAAGGTGAGGGAGTAAAGAAAATAGCTACAGACTACTATTACTAAATTATTAACTCATTGAATTTAAATAGTTAAAAGCCTACATTACTATTAAATAGGAATTGCAAATATACACGAGCCTTAATAATATGCCTGTCGATTGAAATTACTTTATTTTCATTTGTCAGCTTCTTCATTTGTTTGATTATAATCAAATATAACCGTTATTTATTTTCTGCCTGCTCAAGGTCTTCTTGAAGTTCTGCGGTACTGGAACTTGTCGATAATCCAACCTCAAGTTTATTTTCTTTAGCTTTTAATTTTTCTTTGACAAGTATGTTTGCAATTTGAGATGCCTTTATTTTTTTGTTGCGAAGTACGTGAGTCATTAAAATAAATGGCAATGTGAATCCTACACCAAGATGCAGATATTCTATGGTTTCACGCAACTCTTCTTTTGCGACATAATAAAGCAGATATGCTGTTATCATCTGAAATGCTGGCAGTGCAACAAGCAATATACCAAAAGCTTGTTTTGGCTTTTCCTCCCAAGTATCTCGCACATGTGTTCCCATTACATAGCCATAAGTAACCATCATTAAGAATGCTACAAACCCATGGACTTGTAGGGCAGAGAATTGGAACGGATGCTTTTCAAGGCCAAATTCACCTTCAACTATAAACCAGGTTTTAAGGATAAAAAAAACCACACCACTACACCATGCAATAGCAAAAAGAGCAAAAAGCCATATTCGCTGAGGTTTTTGAATTTTGGCTTTATCCATTTTCTAAAGCCTCACATAAGTCTTGAATCTTGCCGTTTTCATCAACAGATATTGCTTTAGCTCCATATGAATTAAAAATTGGCATGAGGTTTATATCCAAAAAAGCTACTTTTGTTAATGCGTCAGCTAACATGCAACTTGATGCAAAAACTGAAACACTTCTTTTATCTTTAACTGCCTTTTTCGTTGACGAGTGAAAAATAGAATTTTTGTTCCTATCCATATAGTAATTGCCGCTAGTTGCTAAGGCAGCTTGATGCATAGGAGTGCGTATTATGGATTTTATACCTTTAGCATTTGACGCCTTAATACCAACTGATTGACCTGACCATTCTTTCATACGTAAATCACCACCCGCATTGACAGTTATGTTCTCTACCAGATTTTCCACCATACACAGCGCTCTGTCGACAGCATAACCTTTGGCTATTCCTCCTAAGTCCAGTAGCGCTTTTCTTTTAAAGCTAATATTTCCATTCACTATTGAGACATCTTGCCAATTTGCCTGTTCATCATCGACATTAGGAAGGTAATCTGGAAGTAAGCCGTTTCTCACTAAAGTGGGGGCGATAGAAATATCATAGATACCGTTGGTTATTTTGCTTAAAGTCAATGCTGCCGTCAGCACTTCCTCCATATCTTTAGAAATAGGACAAGAGTGCCTGTATGCTTCCCTGTTTACGTATGAAAGCTCACTATCAGGATTATGAAAACTCATTAAGTTTTCAATCCTCTGTATTTCAGAAAACACATACCCCGTTATATCAAGCAAAGCGTTGTCATCACTTTCTGATGACACACTAACTTCAACATAAGTACCGAGTAGAGGTTTGCATCTTTTGATGTGATTAGTTGCAGATTGTGTTGCCAGCATGACCAGACTCTGTCCTCACTCAAAACTACAAATGTTTTAGCACTTGATCCCAGGTATGAGTTAGCCGATTAATACCTTCAGTAATATGGCGAGAGGATAAAGTAGCTCCTGAAATACTTTTTATTTGCTCATCCAACTCTAGGTACTCAGTATGGTCTTTACCCAAAAACTGAGCAAGCCACTTGGGGTGCCTAACTTGAGACCCATAAGCTTCACGATATTGTAAAATCTCAATTCCTTTCACTNTGCCATCTTTAGTTAAAGCCACAGCTATATCTATATATTCATGTTTACCGACAACCTGGTCAANAATAAACCACCCCCCAGTTTCGGTTTTCCATGCCTTTAATTCATCATTATAAACTCTTGTATCAGATGCATCCTCAATAGAGTCCATTTGCTCGTCTGTCAGCACTACTGTTACAGGATTCATAGAGGTGCTTTGCCACAACACCTCTCTTGCTTGCTCTGTGCTGAGGTATACCTCAGCATAAAGATCCGCAACAGGTAATAACGCAAGGCCAACAAATGCTACAACCTTCAAAAAAAACTTTTTCATCGCATAAAATCTAAATATTATGTTTTAAAGCTCGTAGCCAACCATGCAATCAAGTAGTCGGTAGTAAATTTTACTGAGTATGGGCTAACAAAATTTTTGACTCTAAAATCAACGCGTTCCCATTAGCATTTTCTTGGGCCACCTTAAAATGCTTGGAAGCACCTCCATGATCACCCAGTTTATCTAACGCCAAAGCCTCATTAAAATGAATCTCCCCAATTTCTGACCGAATTTCGCCGGCTTCACGAAAATGTTTCAGGGCTATATCAAAGTGCCCTTCTTTATAATGCAAAATGCCCTCATCGTTATGGGTGTTTGCTTCCGGATCAGATTCTGTGGGCAAACTTAAAGGTCCTTCAGGAAGGCTTGCCATGACATCTTTACTCTCCTTAGAATCGGACACCTTGGAAGTATCTTTTTCTCCAGAACACCCCATACCAAAAACAAAAAACACCAAAATTAGGAAAAAAATTATCTTTTGCATTTAAATTTTCTCCTTAGCTTAAGATTAATTAAAGAAGGACTCATTCGCTTCGAATTGGGCCCATAACCAACCACCAATGGCTAACGTTGCTTGATTGCGTCGATAACCTCATCGGTCCGGGAAGAAACCGCATCAATCCGGGTGGAAATTTCAGCAACTCGTGAGTAAAACTCATTAATACGTGAAGAAATCTCTGCGGTTTGATTAGAGATTTCAGAAAGAAATTTTGTCATCTCATCATTATAAAAATCATATAAAACAAATTCTATAACTGAAACATTAAGAGCAATCCAAAAAAGAGAAAATGCAATGACCGTTAAAATAAATTTTGTGTACTTATCTGGACCCATGATAGCCTCCTAGAAATATAATACCATCGTCGTTCAGATTGTACTCTTCTTACATATAGCAAGCGAACCATTTACAGGGTTTAAAAAATCCATAAACCATTATTTACCCGCTAGAATGATACTAATTTTCATTACAATTTTAACAATAGTTCACTAGATGTTATGTTGCGGCATATGGAACTAGAGGTGTTAAGTTATAACGAAAAAGAAATACAAACGANACGCCCTTATTTAAAAAGAAATGTTAGCTCAGACTGATTAATTATGGTCGGCATATAGATCNCTTCACGTGCTTAACGAAAATAAAATTCTACCTCTTGGTTGGCTGGGTAACATTAACGATAATTTATAAAATTCATGGCTATATCAAAGTCCTTTTCCTTGACCGCGGAAATAACAGCCTGCAGATCATCACGATTTTTGCCGCTAACCCTTACCTGGTCATCCATAATCTGTCCCTGAACTTTGACACCGAGTGTCTTCAAAAACTTTACGATCTCTTTTCCTTTGTCCTGCGGGATCCCTTTCTGAAGCTTTATAATTTGTCGAACCGTATTTCCACCTGCCTGCTCGACTTTCCCGTAGTCAAGAGCTTTCAGAGAGACCTCGCGACGCACTAGCTTGCTCTGCAGAACATCGATGACGGATTTTAATTTGTATTCATCATCAGAGACTATCAACAATTGATTTTCTTTTTCTTCCAACTTTATTTCACTCTTGCTTCCCTTAAAGTCATATCGCTGACGGATTTCCGTCACCGCCTGGTTGACTGCGTTTAGGACTTCTGCCATATTTACTTCTGACACGATATCAAACGAACAACTTTTTGCCATTGAACCTTATCTCCCTAATACGATTTAAATAACACTATTATAGAGTTATTAGTTTAACTATGACAAAAAAAACTGGCCCTTCAATCAGGGAGAAGACAACTCTTAATCGAAGAACCGGGAAGGCATTTCTTATCTCACTGCCATGAAATAAGAAATGTTAAAAAAAAATCGACTAAATTAAGTTGCAAGTAAAACAAATTAAACTATTGATATTAAATAGACATCTTCTCTAAACATTTTTTCATTGCTGAAACACTACTTGAGTGAGTTCGGCCAATTTGAATTCCGTTAATTTGAGCCATACGCACGGTGCCTTCGACCATAGTATGAGCAACATTTCCAGTACAAATAACAATCTTTTCAAACTTACTCAGGCGTTTGACCATATCTGGAAACTTTTTACTAAAAACTTTCATATTGTTAAATCCAAGGCTATGGCCCTGCTTTAAATAATAAGGTTTTAATCTATCTAGCCCACCTAAAATAGCAACACTCACAATATTATCCTTTCTTTTACAACCTACTCAAATTTATAAGAGGCGCCCAAAACATCAATATAATAATGATAATGATTATCATTATTATATTTATTGTCAACCTATTTTTTTAAATAATCTAAAAAAAATTAACTTTAATGATTAGTTGCAAAGGTTTACGAGTGTGTCAGGGGAAACTAAGAGGATACCCGGCTTGATATTGGCGATCAACAACCTGGGTCTGGAGGGTTAAAAAACTTAAAAGTCCGTTTGACCATTAAGGCGAGTTAGCACTTCGTATCCATTGTCCAGCACGGCGACTGTATGCTCAAATTGGGCCGATGCTAATCCATCCTGGGTAACGGCCGTCCATTTATCAGGAAGAATTTTAAGATCGGGTTTTCCTTCGTTGAGCATCGGCTCAATAGTAAAAACCATTCCCTTTTTTAATTCGACTCCTTCCCCAAATTTTCCAATATGAAGGACTTGTGGATCTTCATGAAAATTTCGCCCGATCCCGTGACCACAAAATTCCCGTACCACAGAATATCCCTTCCCTTCAGCTATATTCTGAATAGTGGCACCTATATCACCGAGATGCGCACCGGGCCTCACCAACTCAATGGCCCGCTGTAGGGACTCTTTACAGGTTTCAACCAAGCGACTAACTTTTTTCCGAGCCGATCCGACATAAAACATTCGACTAGTGTCACCGTGAAAACCATTTAGGTAGGTGGTGATGTCCAAATTTACAATATCACCATTACGTAGCTTACGATCAGAGGGAATCCCGTGACAAATTTCTTCATTGATGGAGGAACAGATACTCTTTGGAAACCCTCTGTAGTCTAGGGGTGAAGGAATAGCACCATGAGAGATAATAAAATCATGACAAAGTTGATTCAGTCGATTAGTTGTAACCCCTGGCTTAACATAAGGCTCAATCATTAGAAGAACTTCTGCCGCAAGTTTAGCAGAGTTGCGCATTACTTCTACATCATCATCTGTTTTTATTTGAATCATGCAAATACCCCAAGTTTCTCAAACTACGTTTATCGTCACGCCAATTATTTTTCACCTTCACGAAAAGATTTAGATATACTTTGCAACCGAAACGTTTCTCAATTTCTTCTCGCGCTGGTTTCCCAAGCTTTTTCAACATGGCTCCTTTTGCACCAATTAAAATTTTTTTCTGTGAAGTTTTTTCAACAATCACCAAGGCGTCAATCACCCAAACACCACCGTGACCCTCATGGGTTCCTTCAACAACTACCGCGATGGAATAAGGAACTTCCATACGCGTTCTTTGCATAACTTTTTCCCGCACAATTTCTTCAATCAAGAACTCTTCTGAGCAGTCGGTAATCATGTCGTCCGGAAAATATTTAGGGCCTTCCGGCAAATAATTAAGAACAGTTAGTCCAAGATCTTTTAATCCATCTGAACGTAATGCGGAAACTGGAATAATTTCATTAAAATCGAATTTACCGTCAGCTTCAGCTATCAAACTAAGCAAATCCGGTTTAGACACAAGATCAATTTTATTAATAATTAGAATTTTGGGAGACTTGACACCCTTCAGAGTGTCTAAAACAAATATATCATTTTCAGCAAAACCCTGATTCGCATCAACAACAAACAAGATAACATCTACGTCCCTATAGGTACTAAGCGAAGCCTTGACCATTAACTGGTTAAACTGAGAAGAAGTTTTGTGGATTCCCGGGGTATCCAGCAGAATGACTTGCCCTCGGGGGAAATGAACCACTCCGGTAATTTTATTTCTAGTCGTCTGAGGTTTGCTCGATATAGCTGCAATTTTCCTCGTAACAAGATGGTTGAGAAGTGTAGATTTACCCACATTGGGCTTACCGACAATAGCAGCATAACCAGATTTAAAATTGTCTTCTTTTTTCAAGGCTAAATAGGAAAAAAATTAATCAAAATAAGAACGAAAGATCATTAAAGCAATAAAGGCATGACTTCCAAAGATGAAGAAATAACTGTAACATGATGCCTCAACACAGTCTTGACATATTATTTAATTTAAAACCAAGCAACATAATTTCTATTAAAACAAAATAACATTTTGACTCCTATACTTAACCCACAAAGGATTTGTGCTTACAGTGAAGACCAAAAAATCAGAACAATTATCTTTAAAAATGATTGAACGCTAGAAATAATTTCAAAGCATGAAAAAACAACCATTAGGACTGTACATTCACATCCCATACTGCATACATAAGTGCGGCTATTGCGACTTCAATTCTCATCCAATCAAACACGATGAAATGGACCACTATATTGATGCTCTAGTTGCTGAAATGAAACATTATGCAAAAATATATTCGAAAACCAATATCATAAAGACTATTTTTCTTGGTGGAGGAACGCCAACCACGTTAACTGTTTACCAATTAGAGCGTATTCTAAAAGAATGCGTAAAAANATTTAAAGTAGCACCCGATGCCGAAATAACAGTTGAAGCCAACCCCGCAACTGTTGATGTAGAACTGATGAAATCAATACGTAAANCTGGGTATAACCGTATCAGCATAGGGGTACAGTCGTTTGATAAAGCTGAATTAAAANTATTGGATCGAGCACATGGCCCTGAGGAAGTACATTCAACCGTTGACTGCGCAAGAAAGGCTGGTTTTGACAATCTTTCTTTAGACCTTATGTTTGCCATCCCAAACCAATCACTTTCATCGTGGGAAAGCAATCTGGACAAAGCTTTGNAAAAAAACCCAGAGCACCTTTCTACCTATAATTTAACCATCGAGCAGGGAACAGCTTTTTCAAGACTCCAGTCTAACGGCAAACTAATCATGCCTGAAGATGACCACCAACTAGACCTATACAAAAAAACAATCGAACGCCTCACAACAAAAGGATTCCATCACTACGAAATATCAAATTTTGCTCATCAGGGGAAAGAGTGCAAACATAATATAACTTACTGGAGAAACACAAACACCCTAGGNNTAGGNGCNGGAGCATCCTCNTATATAAATGGGACTCGATTTAAAAATATTAATCTGCCAGCTCATTATATCCGACAAGTAAANGAGGAAGAAACCGCAGTTGAACACAGTGAAACCCTCGAACCCCGCCAAGCTATGGGTGAAACTATTATGCTGGGATTGAGACTACTTAAAGGTATCAGCATTCATCAATTTGAAAGTCGATTTCAAGTTTCTTTTACAAGCTTATTTAAAAAAATTATTTATTCATTAAAAGAAAAAGAACTAATCCTTATCGAAGATGACTGTTTGCGACTCTCTCCAAAAGGACTTTTTTTAGCAGACTCGGTAATTTTAGAGTTTATTTAAAAATACAAACCATCAAAAAAAAGGCACAATGATAATTCATCAGATCTTCGANAGGCATACCAACATTCTCTCAGTTTCCTCGAAGAGCACTACTATATTCATTTTGNNCCTTATCTTTTTTTTTAACACCGCAGATTTCTCNCTAGCCGACCGANCAGAAACAAGTCGATTGATGCGACATGCCGCTAACCTCAGCCAAAACGGAAAAAACCAGGAGGCATTAAAAATATTCATAGAAATAACCCGCATGGAACCCAATAATTTTTATGGATACAACAACTTAGGGATGGTATATAGCCAGATGCAAAAAAATAAAAAAGCACTCAAAGCCTATGAAAAAAGCTTGTCCATCAACCCGACCTTCCCAATGACACTCAATAATATCGGCTCTTTGCATATGGCAATGGGGCATTATGACAAGGCTGAAATGTTTTTAAAAAAAGCTTTGTCGTTGTTTGGATCATTTCATCTGGTATCAACGAACTTGGGAGAACTTTACTTTAAACAAAAACGCTATAGTGAAGCCATGACTTATCTAAATAAGTCATTAAAAGACATGCCCTCTTTCCCTCCTACTCATAGACTCCTAGGGGAACTCCATCAGGCAGAGGGGCGTATGGACGAAGCAGATAAAGAATTTAGTCTCTTTAAAGAACTACAATTAAAATCTAAATAAATTTTAATAACAGTTAATAATAAATGAACGAAACTCTAAATTCCCTCTCCAAGCTAATTAAAATCACAGAGACTCTCATGGGAGATGACGGTTGTCCATGGGATAAGGTGCAAACCCGCGAGTCTCTCAAACCATATCTGGTCGAGGAAACCTATGAAGTGCTAGAAGCCTTAGACGAAAACGATCCAAAAAAAATCAAAGACGAACTAGGGGATCTGTTATACCAGATATTATTTCATTCAAAAATTTCTAGCCTAAAAGGTGAATTTAACTTCCGGGACGTAATAGATAATTTAAGCGAAAAAATGGTTCGACGCCACCCGCATGTATTTAATGGAGTAAAACTAGACACTCCAGATCAAGTGATCGGACAGTGGGAGGAAATTAAAAAAAAGGAAAATAACAAATCAAACCAAAAATCTATTTTGGATAGCGTCCCAAAAAATCTTCCAAGTCTAATTAGAGCACAAAAACTTCAAAAGAAAGCCGCAAAAGAAGGGTTTGACTGGGAACAAATAAACGACGTATTCGATAAACTCGATGAGGAAATCATAGAGTTCAAAGAGGCTGTACTAAAAAAAAAGAACCCCGACATTCAAAGCGAAATCGGGGATATTATTTTTGTTGTCACCAATATCGCCAAGTTCTATAAGGTTGATGCTGAGGAAGCACTTCGATCCACAAATAACAAATTCATAAAACGGTTTCAGTACATAGAGAAAAAAATAAAAGAAAAAGGGGAAACTCTTAAAGACTGTCCCCTAGAAGAAATGGAACGTTACTGGCAAGAAGCAAAAAAAAGATAAGCTCCTTTTTTTTTCAAGATAACTCGTATTACTGCTCGTAGATTCTTCCGCGCCATTCAGTGCGCCTAAGCAATAGAGTCTGCAACATCGAACTAATCATGATCATGACCATCAAAATAGCGCCCAGAGGGAAAAGAAAAACGTTTTTCCTTTCTAAGCCTAACTCATGACAGAGTCCCAGTCCCGTGGCTAAAGTTAACGCAAGGCCTAAAAGCGAAATACCTACCCACACGCCCCCCGCACCTACCCACAAATTGCACATGACGACAATATAAGGTGTCAAGAGAAAGCAAAGAACCATAGCCATATAATAAGATGCCCTGAAGACAGAACTTTTCATTGCCAAGAAAATATTTTTTCTCCAACCCATCCAGATTTCTCTCATAGAGTGATACATGCGAATTGAGAATAAATTCTTCCCATCTGCCACTAAAACAGAAAGGCCATTCAACTTTGCTTTTTTGGCAATCATTATGTCTTCGAGAACTTCGTTGGCAACGCTAAGATGCCCACCAATTTTCTGATAAGCTTCTTTCTTAAAAAAAAGAAACGCACCAAATCCCATAGCGCTTTGATGACTCTCGCTATTAACTTTTCTGAAATTTGTAAGGGAAGCGATAAACCCGAATATTACGGGCTGAACCACTCGCTCCCAAAACGAACCAAATATTACTGCAGGCATTAGCGTCAACAAATCAAGATCTTTACATATCATAGTGTGAACAGCGGTTTTCAATGCGTGTGACTGGTATGTAAGATCGGCATCGGTAAACAATAAATATTGACCACGGGACCTCTGATAAGCTTGGTGCAATGCATAAGGTTTGCCCGTCCACCCTGACGCCAACTTTGCTCCAGCAATAAATATCAAGTTGGAATACTGCTCTGCCATTGAGGAAACTATTTTTGGTGTATTGTCATTGGAATTGTCATCCACAACGATGACTTCAAAGTTCGGATAATCTTGATTCAACAATGACTCCACACATTTCTTCACATCTCTCTCTTCATTTCTAGCAGGAACACACACTGAAATATACGGGTAGGCAACCAATTCCTCCTTAACCGGATAAATCCGAATAAGATAGATCATATTTATAGAAAGGTAAGTAACTATAAAAATAATCAAAAACAACTGAAAAGTTGTCACAAGAATCATGAGCTCTAAGTTTAAAGTAGCGTAAGGATTAAGAATAAATGTCGTTGGATAACAATTTTCCAACAACTGACAACCGTAGACCACAGACCAACATGAAAGGTAAATTATACACGTACGGTTTAAAAACGAATCAACTCACTGAAAATTAAATTACGGCACCCTGCTTATATGCTAATATGGTAATAGATAACCTAAAATATTAGTTATGCTTATACACACCCCAGTCTCCTTAAAAATAAACAAATTTTTTATTTTTTATTTCTTTCTATTTTTCACCCTTGTTGTGTTCCCGTTTCAGCAAGAAACAGCAGAAGCACTTTGCGTCAAGGATAAAAAAGCAAACCTTCGCTCGGGACCAGGAAAACACAACGAAAAGCTGTGGACCGTATTAAAATATATGCCCTTCAGACAAGTTGGCAGAGAGGGTAAGTGGCTTAAGGTGAAAGATCTGGATGGTGATATTTACTGGATTTACAAAACGATTACTACCAAGGCCTATATGTGTGCCGTGATCAAGAACAATAAAACAAATTTACGACAGGGCCCAGGCACTAAATTTCCTCAAGTTGGATGGAGTCCTATTGATAAGTATTTTTCAATTAAGGTATTAAAAATAAAAGGATCCTGGGTTCATGTCGAAGACAGTCTGGGCGATAAGGCCTGGGTTCACCGTTCTCTTGTCTGGATCCAATAGTCACCCCACTTTTTGCGGGGTTAAAATCCCTGGTTTAGGAAGGGTGATCTTAAACTTTGTTCCTTTGCCCAGTTTACTTTCAATATCGATACTCCCTTTATGCGCATCCACAATAAACTTACATATACTAAGCCCGAGCCCAGTTCCTCCTTCTTGGCGTGAGCGTGCCTTATCCACTCGATAAAACCGATTAAAAATAAGAGGTAAATCTTCTTCAGAAATTCCAATACCGTTATCCTGAATGGTTATTAGCACACCACCTCCCTTGTGTCGCGTAGAAATTTTCACCTCTCCACCGTGTTGAGTATATTTAATCCCGTTTACCACAACATTCCATATCATTTGCCGTAATCGCACAGGATCTCCATAAACTTGTACTCCCTCAAGATAAGCGATGACAATTTTTATATTTTTATCTGAGGCAATGATCTCTGCATGCTTGCAAACCTCTTCAATAAGTGATTTGAGGTCAACTGATTCGCAGTCTAATGCGATCTGATTTTCATCTGACTTTGAAAGCAAAAATAAGTCTTCAAGAACTTTAGACATGTACTGAACTTCTTCAAGGTTGCTAGAAATAACCTCCTGGTATTCTTCCGGCTTTCTTTCTTTTCCCAGGGCAAGTTCGCTTTGCCCTTTTAATACCGTTAAGGGAGTGCGAAGTTCGTGCGAGGCATCACTGCTAAACTGACGCATTTGCGTAAAAGAACTCTCCAAACGGTCCATCATCGAATTGAAGGTGAGCGCTAATTGCCCGATCTCATCCTTAACTTCTGACACCGGAATACGCTGACTGAGGTTGGCACCTGATCCAATATCTTTCGCTGTCTGGGTGATTTTTGCCACAGGCTTAAGTGCACGCCGAGCTATAAATCGACCGATCAAGGCCGTCAAAAGTAGAACGACAGGAACAGCCGTCAGGAGAATAATCTTCAGATTTTTTAGGGTATCTACCACCACCTTTAGAGAGGTACCCACCTGAACCAAATTAGCAAGTTTGGGACCCTTTAAAACTGGCATAGTGATAACCCGGATGGGGTGATCATCGGTGAGAAAAAAAGTTTCGTAAGAAGTTCCTCCTTTTAATGCAGCAGAATATGCACGCTGAGTAAGGGGAAACTGCGAACCATCAAAGTTTTTAGAAAGAGAACCGATATTTCCAGAACCATCATAAATT
>JGI26254J51713_1000628_pt1 | contig 14043 bp, 16 predicted proteins | sample SaaInlV_120m_DNA_3_FD_51713 | JGI IMG/M metagenome (IMG submission 51713)
GCCGTCAAATGAAGAAGCGCGTTATGTTATTGGCCTAGGATTAAATGAGGCCATAAAGCACCTATTTCCAACCATCTCATCCCAAGAATTTAATTTAATATCAGATCGTTACCGGCATCACTATCTTGCGCACGACAAGAAAATATCGCTTTATAAAGGAGCATCTAAAGTTATTAAAACCTTGTATGCAGAAGGCTTCCTACTGGCAGTTGCAACAGGTAAAAGCCGTGCTGGACTTAATCGTTCTTTCAATTCAAGTGGACTAGGCAATTTTTTCCATGCTAGTCGTTGCGCTGACGAATCTTTTTCAAAACCTCACCCAGCAATGCTGTTGGAATTAATGTCACAATTTAATGTAAAAGCTACCCGAACTCTAATGATAGGAGACACAACTCACGATCTACAAATGGCAACAAACGCCTGCGTCTCTGGAGTTGGTGTAACATATGGCGCACACTCAAAAAAAAGACTTGAAACTTTGGCACCACTTGCCTGTGTAGACAGCGTTGCACAATTACACCTGTGGTTGAATGCAAATATCTAATTAAAGAAAGATCTACAGTAAAAAAAGCAAAACAATATTATTTGAGGAATTTCAAAAATCATGATTGACCCAGAAGATCGTAAGGAAGGTTGGGAACAGGAAATGCTAGAAAAATTAGCATTCTCTTCTGTTAATGAACAACGAAGGGCACGCCGTTGGGGAATATTTTTCAAATCCCTGACTTTCTTATATTTATTTATTCTTTTATTTATTGGACTAGGTTGGTTTAGTGATAATGGCGTTTCTATGTCGGATAAACATACTGCGATTGTTGAACTTCGTGGAGAAATTTCTGCTAATAGCGTTAGTAGTGCAACCAATGTAAACGAAGGGCTAAAGAATGCGTTCAAGGACAAAAATACGCAGGGAGTAATTTTACGCATCAACAGCCCGGGCGGAAGTCCTGTACAAGCAGGGTATATTAATGATGAAATCCAGCGACTACGTGCCAAATATCCAAATATACCGCTTTATGCTGTAATTGAGGATATCTGCGCCTCAGGTGGCTACTATGTTGCTGTAGCTGCGGATAAAATTTATGTGGACAAAGCTAGCATAGTCGGATCTATAGGCGTGCTAATGAATGGGTTTGGTTTCACTGGAACAATGGAAAAACTTGGTATCGAACGAAGGTTACTCACAGCCGGTAAAAACAAAGGCTTTCTTGATCCCTTCTCACCACCCAACCCACTTCAACAACATTATGCCCAAGAAATGTTAAACGATATCCATCATCAATTTATTCGAGTGGTACAAAAAGGCAGAGGCAAACGCTTGAAAAATAAACCTGAGATCTTTAGTGGCATTGTATGGACTGGTCAAAAAAGTATAGACCTTGGACTCACGGATGCACTGGGAAGCGCAGACTATGTTGCACGAGAAATTATTAAGGCTGAATCTATCGTAGATTTCACTACAAAAGAAAGTTTTATTGAGCGCTTTGCCAAACGGTTAGGGTCTGCGTCTACAAATACTTTAATCAATGCCGGGAATGGATGGAAATTACAGTAGCAGATTAAATAAAATTCTGTAAATATGCCATAAACTTATATTACTTCGACACCCTCATTCACTAACATATCTACCAGCGAGATCAACGGTAACCCTATGATCGCACTGGTATCATCACTCTCCATTCGTTCTATTAGAGCAATCCCTAGTCCTTCATATTTTGCACTGCCCGCACAGTGATATGGCTGTTCTTTAGCCAAATAATTTAAGATCTGTTCGTCACTTAATTTACGAAACTTAACCAGAGAAGAGACTAGCTTAGATTGAATCCTGCCACTACAACTATTAANAAGACACAATGCTGTATGAAAAATCACTTCTTTNCCACGCATAGAAGTTAACTGCTTNATTGCATTTTCATNATTTAGTGGCTTTCCAAGCNGGANACCATCTAGGGTCGCCACTTGATCTGATCCTATGATAANCGCATTTGGATAAATTCTAGCAACAGCACGTGCTTTCTCCTCAGCCAAACGACTAGCNGTAGTTTCTGGCTTTTCTTCGGTTAAAGCTGATTCATCTATATCAGGACTAGAAACCTCAAAAGGAAGTTGCAAGCGCAAAAGTAACTCGTAACGATAAGAGGAGCTCGATCCTAAGATAAGTTTCTGATTGAGATGTGTTTTCAATGGTAGCTATAATGTGATTTTTTAGATGATTTTTGACACCCGAGAACAAAAAATATATCATGCGCGCCATATGTCTACACGAATTGTTATAGACGCCCATGATTTTGTGAACTTTACCAGGTCGCTCCATGGTAAAATTACACTTGACGAGTGTGAACGCTTAAAAGACTATCTTGTCGACAGTCAAAGCAACCTAGAATACATAATAAATGGTATTCTAGGTAGAGATGATAAGCCTATGCTACAGGTTATCATAAAAGGAGAACTAAACCTTTCCTGCCAACGATGTCTTGGTAAATTGTCACATGTGTTAAATTTGAAATCAACTTTGTTTCTAGTAGAGAATGAAAAAGAACTTTCGTATCTGGATGAGGACGAATCAGTCGAAGGAATTTTAGCCACTTCAGATATAGACATCATAGAACTTATTGAAGACGAAATTATTTTAAATTTACCCTCTTCTCCGCGTCATAGAGAAAGTGATTGTTTAGCAAAAGAACTGACTGATAGTTATGCGGTAGAAAAGAAACATCCATTTGCTGCGTTATTAGAACTAAAAAAATTACACTAAAGTATTAAGGAGATCAGTATTATGGCTGTCCAGAAAAGTAAAAAGTCACCATCAAAACGTGGCATGCATCGATCCCATGATTTCCTGACTAGTCCTCCATTGGCGATTGAACCTAGTACAGGTGAGGTACATATGAGACATCATATAAGCCCAAATGGTTACTATCGGGGGAAAAAGGTCGTTAAAACCAAAGATGACTAGCCTCTGAAGTCATGGGTCTATACATAATGAAATTTCCAGATTAGCTCATATTTATAAGTATTTAAATTGGATATTACCGTAGCCATAGACTGCATGGGTGGTGATCATGGTCCCAAAGTAACTGTCCCTTCAGCTGTTGATTTTCTCCATCGCAATCCAACAACAAATATTGTTCTAGTAGGAATACTAGATTCGATAGAAGCAGAATTGCGTGCTCTTCGCTTCACATCAAATCCCAGATTAAAGTTACATGGTGCAAGCGAGGTGGTTGATATGGATGAATCGCCATCGCTTGCTTTACGCGGTAAAAAAGATTCTTCCATGCGGGTTGCAATAAATCTAGTTAAAAATGGAACAGCCCAGGCCTGCGTTAGTGCTGGAAATACTGGAGCTTTGATTGCAACTTCCCGATTTGTTTTAAAAACACTCCCCGGTATTGATCGCCCAGCTCTTGCTGTAGTACTCCCAACTATGAACGGACACACATATGTTCTGGATCTTGGCGCTAATGTAGACTGCAGCTCAGAACACCTCCTTCAATTTGGTGTAATGGGTGCTGCACTAGTATCTTCAGTGGAGAATAAAGACCAGCCAAGCGTAGGTCTATTAAATATCGGAGAGGAAGCGATCAAAGGTAACGAAGTGACAAAGCAAGCTGCTGAGTTACTACGAGCTAGCGGGCTTAATTTTTATGGAAATATAGAGGGAGATGACATTTATAAGGGTACAACAGACGTAGTAGTCTGCGATGGCTTTGTTGGTAATGTTGCGCTAAAAACTTCAGAAGGCGTCGCACAAATGTTTGCTAAGTACTTACGACAAGAATTCAAACGAAATTTCCTTACAAGATTTGCAGGGCTTGTAGCTATACCTGTTATCAAGGCCCTTAAAGCTAGAGTAGATCACCGCAGATACAATGGTGCAAGCCTACTCGGTCTATACGGGATCGTAGTCAAGAGTCATGGCTCTGCTGACAGGTATGCATTTGAATTCGCTATTAAGCGGGCAGTTGAAGAGATTCACGGTGGAATACAGCACCAAATAAGCGAGCGAATGCTAGAATCCCCACATCATTCAACCTCTAGCCCCAACTCACAACTCTCATCAAAAGAAGATGTAGCATGACGCATTCAAAAATTATAGGAACGGGTAGTTATTTACCTGAAAAGATTCTTACAAACCACGATCTTGAGTCTATTGTTGACACAAATGACTCTTGGATACGTACTAGAACAGGTATTGAACAACGACATATTGCAGCAGATAATGAAATGGCCAGTGACCTGGCTGTTAACGCTTGTCTCAAAGCGATAGAATCAGCTGATATTAGTATCGATAAGATTGATCTTATTATTGTCGCCACGACTACCCCTGACATGACTTTTCCAAGTACAGCATGTATTTTGCAAAATAAACTTGGCATCAAAGACTGCCCCGCATTTGACGTACAAGCTGTATGCAGTGGTTTTGTCTATGCTCTTGCCACTGCAGACATGTTTATCCGTGCCGGAAAATATAAAACCGCACTAGTAGTTGGCACTGAAATATACTCACGCTTACTTGACTGGAGTGACCGTAGTACCTGTGTATTGTTTGGAGATGGCGCAGGTGCTGTATTAATTACTAAATCGGAGCAACCAGGCATCCTTTCAAGTCATCTACATGCCAATGGTAGCCACTATAATACTCTTTCACTCCCTGGGAATATCTCACATGGAAAAATTCAAGGAAATCCATTTGTTACTATGGAGGGGAACACAGTATTCAAGTTTGCAGTGAAAGTTATGGAAGAGATTGTCTATGAGGCTCTATCCGAAAATAACTTACAAACATCTGATATAGATTGGCTTATTCCTCATCAAGCAAATATTCGCATCATTCGGTCTACAGCAAAGAAGCTTGGAATCTCTATGGAAAAAGTAGTAACTACTATAGCTCAGCACGGCAATACCTCTGCTGCTTCTATTCCACTTGCTTTAGATTTGGCAGTACGTGACAAGAGGATTAAATCTAATCAATACGTGCTATTAGAAGGTGTTGGAGGTGGATTTACCTGGGGTGCGGTACTAATCCGCTGGTAAGACATGAAACTTTCCTTTGTATTCCCTGGACAAGGCTCGCAATCAATCGGAATGATGAAAGGATATTCCGATCTCCCAATAGTAAAGGATACTTTTACTGAGGCATCGGATATCCTTCATGAGGATTTCTGGGCAATGGTTAATAATGGCCCGCCTGATAGCCTTAACCTAACTACTAATACTCAACCGCTGATGCTAATGTCAGGAATTGCTGTTTACCGCGCATGGAAAAATTTAGGCGGACCAAACCCTGCATTCATAGCTGGGCATAGCCTAGGAGAGTACACTGCATTAGTCGTTTCCGGAGCCATGACTTATAAGGATGCACTGTCAGTAGTACGGTTCCGTGGAGAAGTAATGCAGCAAGCTGTTCCAGAAGGAATAGGAAAGATGGCAGCTATTTTAGGTTTAGAAGATGACGTTATACGAACAATATGTAATGAGATTACAAAAGATTCCGAAGAAGAATCTTTAGAACCTGCAAATTTTAATTCCCCTGGGCAAGTTGTAATAGCTGGACATAAGAATGCAGTATTACAAGGCATCAAGCTAGCAAAAGAGAAAGGGGCTAAAATGGCTGTACTATTGCCAATGAGCGTACCTTCACACTGCTCGTTAATGGCTCCAGCAGCAACAAAAATGAAACAGAAACTAGAAACGATAGCATTGCAAGCACCCAGTATTCCTGTGATACATAATGCCGATGTAAAGCAGCACAAGAATAGCGTGGATATCAAAGCTATTTTGGTAAAGCAATTATGCATACCTGTGCGGTGGACAGATACTATTAACACCCTAACTACTGAAGACGTTACACATATAGCGGAATGTGGCCCAGGTAAAATATTAACCGGGCTCAATAGGCGTATAAATAAAAATTTACAAAATATAGCATTAACTGATACGAATGCTCTCCGACAGACAATAAGTATCTTGGTATAGTTTCAGGTAGGTATTTACAGAATATTTCAGGATTAATACTTACCAGTAATTAAATAATGAGAGGGACCATGTTACAAAATCAAATAGCTTTGATAACTGGCGCTAGCCGAGGTATTGGAAAAGCAATAGCAATACAATTAGGTATGGATGGCGCCACAGTTATAGGTACTGCAACTACTGATGAAGGTGCCAAAAGTATTAGTAGTTATTTNAACGAAGCTGGAATAAAAGGAAAAGGTATTGTCTTAAATGTTAACGATACCGATCAAATTAAAAATCTTTTCACAGAGATACNTAAAGAATTTGGTGAGATAACGATACTTGTNAATAATGCCGGTATAACTCGTGATGACCTATTAGTCCGTATGAAAGATGAAAAATGGGATGAAGTTATCGGAACAAACCTGAAGGCAATATTCCGTCTTAGCCGTGAAGTACTACGCTCCATGATGATGGCACGCTCAGGGCGTATCATTAATATAGCATCAATAGTAGGCTCTACAGGCAATGCTGGTCAGTCCAACTATGCAGCAGCCAAAGCCGGAATGTTNGGCCTTAGTAAATCATTAGCACGAGAAGTAGGTAGTCGTAATATAACTATAAATTGTGTCGCCCCTGGTTTTGTTGATACCGATATGACTCGNGCACTTTCTGAAAAACAACAACAAGACCTGCTCCAACACATTCCACTTAAAAGACTTGGAAAACCAGAAGACATAGCNTCAGCAGTGGCTTTCCTTGCTTCTCCATCTGCCGGATACATTACAGGTGCAACATTNCATGTAAATGGTGGGATGTATATGGAATAGCTATAAAAAATACAAATAATTAAGATTAGCGCCAATCATTAATAAACCAACTAATATTAGAGTTGATTTGCTAATTAATAATTATGTTAAAATAGCGAAGTTTTATTTACCCGCGAAAAGGAAGGGATTTTAGATGGAAAAAGTTGAACAGCGTATTAAAAAAATTGTTGCGGAACAACTTGGAGTAAATGAAGCTGAGATCAAAAATGAATCCTCCTTTGTAGATGACTTAGGTGCAGATTCACTGGATACGGTTGAATTAGTTATGGCTCTCGAAGAAGAGTTTGANTGTGAGATTCCAGATGAACAAGCTGAAAAAATACATACTGTCCAGCAGGCTATGGATTATATGGATTCCGTAACTAATTAACTTCTTGTATTAACTTATCCCAATTCGGAGTCAATTTGCCCAAACGTAGGGTAGTCATAACTGGAATGGGCATTGTTTCGCCCGTTGGCAACACCATATCAGATGCCTGGGATAACCTCCTGAACGGCAAATCTGGCATTACTCGCATCACTCGTTTTGACGCATCTGCTTTAGCTTCTCAGATTGCNGGAGAAGTTAAAGACTTTGATATCACTCAATATATGATTGTAAAAGAGGCGCGTCGTATGGATATATTTATCCATTACGGTATGGCTGCAGCAATGCAGGCAGTAAAAGATGCCGGTATTGAGGATGTAATTAACTCTAAAATTGATCCTGACCGTATTGGTGTAAATATTGGCTCAGGAATTGGTGGTTTACCGATGATTGAGAAAACGGATGCCGTCTATCATAAGAAAGGCCCACGAAAAATATCGCCATTTTTCATTCCTAGCACGATCATCAATATGATCGCAGGCAATCTTTCCATTAAGTACAACTTTAGAGGACCAAATCTAGCCATAGTAACTGCCTGTACAACTGCAACACATTGCATAGGTAACTCTGCTCGTATGATTGAATATGGTGATGCAGATTTAATGGTTGCAGGTGGTGCGGAATCATGTGTAACCCCGCTTGCTGTTGGTGGTTTTGCCTCTGCAAAAGCGCTATCTACAAGAAATGATGATCCGGACACTGCAAGTCGACCCTGGGATACTGAAAGAGATGGCTTTGTATTAGGTGAAGGGGCAGGAATTCTGGTCCTAGAAGAAATGGAACATGCAAAACGTCGCAAAGCTAAAATTTATGCTGAAGTAGTTGGTTTTGGCATGAGCGCCGATGCGAATCATATGACAGCACCCTGTGAAGACGGGGAAGGTGCTGCTCGCTGCATGACAGCCGCACTCAAAAATTCATGCTTAGATGCATCAGAGGTTAATTACATTAATGCCCATGGAACTTCCACACAACTGGGTGATATTGCTGAAACAACCGCCGTCAAACGTTGCTTTGGTGAGCAAGCAAAGAAGCTCGTAATGAATTCCACAAAGTCTATGACTGGACATCTATTAGGAGCAGCAGGCGGTGTTGAAGCAATATTTACTGCACTAGCGATACACCATCAAATTTCGCCACCCACTATTAATATTTTTAACCAAGATCCTCAGTGCGATCTAGACTATGTGCCTAATACTGCGCGTAAAATGAAAATTGAGGTAGCGCTATCTAATTCGTTTGGATTTGGCGGTACCAATGGAACACTAATTCTTAAAAAAATATAGTTTTTTTGTTACTTAGTATGTGTACGCTGAAACGTTTTGTTCTTCTTATCTCTACCGGAGCTTTTCTGTTTGCGGGATGGCTCTATCTCTACATCAATTCACCTGTACCACTTCCTACGACACCATACGAATTCTCAATCAAGTCTGGTAATAGTCTTACAGATATTAGCGAACAACTAGCTACAGACGGCGTCTTACCTGACACATGGTCCTTTGTTTTGCTTTCTCGTGTAATGGGAGATAGCTCCTCCCTTAAAGCTGGAGACTATAAGCTTTCCGAGGACACCTCACCTATTCGATTACTGGAAATCATTACAGAGGGAGACGTAAACGTTAACCAGATTGAGATCAGATTTATTGAGGGATGGACGTTCTATCAGTTTAGAAAGAAACTAAACGAGCACACTGGAATTAAGCACGATACCACTGAACTAAGTGATCAAAAAATTCTACAGTTAATTGGTGCGAATGAGACTGTTGCAGAAGGCTTGTTTTTTCCTGATACGTATTATGTTGTTGAGGGCAGTAGTGACACAGCGATATTGAGGAAATCTTATCATATAATGAAAAAAAACCTAGCATCGTTATGGGCCAAAGCAAATAGAGAGCTTCCTTTTGACAGCCCTTATCAAGCTCTCATTCTAGCCTCTATAATTGAGAAAGAAACTGGGAAAGATACTGACCGAGCAACAATTGCAGGTGTTTTTATCAATCGGCTACGGGCGGATATGCTGCTACAAACCGACCCCACTGTAATTTATGGTATAGGTAAAAAATTTGATGGAAATCTGCGCAAAAAAGACCTAAAAGAAGACCATGCATACAATACCTACACTCGTTCTGGCCTCCCGCCGACACCTATTGCTATGCCAGGGCTCGCCTCAATAAAAGCAGCATTAAATCCTGCAGAAACTGACGCCCTATACTTTGTTGCTAAAGGAAATGGAGAGTCACACTTTTCCAATAACCTAGCAGAACATAACCGTGCAGTAACTAAATACCAGAAAACCAAATAAATCTTCATAGGCTTCTCTCTGAAGCTTAACAGTTCGCCCAATTTTCTATAGAGAGAGAACTGAAACGATGGTGGGATAGATAACTTTAGTAGTTAAAAGCTTGCCAGAGATTCCTTAACAGAATCTAGCAATTTAAAGGCAGATTGATTTTGCTATGAGGAGAATATAAGAACTTTTGAAGCTGAATTACAGGACCTAGCCAACCCTAACTAATAAATACAACAAAGATCAAAAATCAACTACACGATAGTACTATGCTGTGAAATTCACCATTACCGGAGTATGATCTGAAGGCCTCTCATTTCTACGCGGCTCTTTATCTATGACACAGCCAATACAATTATTAGAAAGCTCATTACTCAATAAAATATGATCTATTCGCATACCCAAGTTTCGCCGAAAACCAAGCATTCTGTAGTCCCACCAGGTGTAAGATTTATCAGGATGATCAAATAAACGAAAACTATCAACCAGCTCAAGTTTAAGTAATGTCATGAATGCTTCCCGTTCAGGGTCGCTAAATAATACCTTACCCTCCCACAACTCTGGATCATGAACATCACGTTCTTCCGGAGCAATATTAAAATCCCCTAATAAAACTAATTTTGGATATTGAATTAATTCTGCTTGTAGCCATTTATTTAAAGCAGCTAACCATTCCATCTTATATTGAAATTTCTCTGACTCAACACTCTGACCATTTGGAACATAAATACAAACTACCCTCACCCCCCCATAAGTTGCAGCCAATACCCGTTTTTGAGGATCTACAAAATCAGGTATTGCTGCGACTGGGTTACTCCCGATTTTTTTACCAAATATAGCTACCCCATTATATGTTTTCTGACCGGAATAAACGGGCTGATAACCTGCATCTATAATCTCAGCCACAGGGAAGTTCTCATCTTGCACCTTCGTTTCCTGGAGACATAATACATCTGGCTGGTTAATAGCTAACCAATTAAGAACCTGTGGCAAACGAACTTTTAAGGAATTAACATTCCAGGTAGCAACTCTCATAATAGACCGTATAAGAAATAAATTATTATGTAACGAATTCTACACTAACGTAAACAGCTCTACTCTCCAGCTTTCAAAAGCACCCATGTCTGCTTAGGAGGCATCTATACTATGATAATCAGCCTCGAGGATGATGCTTAACATGTAGCTGCTTAAGTCTTGCGCTAGCAACATGTGTGTAAATCTGAGTGGTAGAAATATCTGAATGCCCTAGCAATAACTGTACAACACGAAGATCAGCGCCATGATTAAGCAGATGAGTAGCGAAGGCATGGCGCAGTGTATGTGGTGACAGAGGTTTACTAATTCCAGCCTGGCTTGCATGGCGCCTGATGAGGTGCCAAAATGCCTGCCGTGTCATGGCAGAACCGCGGGCTGTAACAAATAGAGCTTCAGAAACTTTCTCCCCCAGCAGTTTAAGCCGAGCTTCTGCCATATAAGCGTCTATCCAATTTAACGCTTCTTCTCCAAGTGGGGCCAAGCGCTCTTTCCCTCCTTTGCCCATTACTCTTACCACTCCGGTACTCAGGCTTACCTGTGCAATTTTTAAATTAACAAGCTCGGATACTCGCAATCCACTAGCGTACAAAACCTCAAGCATTGTGCGATCACGCAAACCTATTGACTGTTTTACATCAGGTGTTCTTAGNAGCACTTCTACGTCTTTTTCAGTAAGGTTATGAGGAAGATTACGTGGAAGTTTAGGAGCGCTAATATTNAGGCTTGGATCTGCCTGAACTTTACCTTGGCGTAACAGAAATCTGTANAAACGTTTCAAACTAGATAACTCACGACTAGTGGTGTTTGCTTTAACTTTAATCGAAACCTTGTAAGCAAGAAACTCTAATAAATCTGAATGTCTCGCTTCTATCAAATTTAAACTACTTGATTTCTCCAGCCACACACCAAATTGCCNAAGGTCATTGCAATAGCTTGCTAGCGTATTACGTGACAAGCCATCTTCTAACCACAAAGAATCAGAGAATTCATCCAGTAATTCTGCATTAATTTCAAACACATTCATGTCGCAATAACCACCGTTTAATGTCTAATGGAAAACCATTCCTGGCATTCATGAACCCACCAATTCCACCATCTTTAGAAATAACACGATGGCACGGTATGACTATTGGGAGCCGATTAGCCCCACATGCCTGCCCTACAGCACGTGGAGCAGAGCACAGCCTCGTAGCTATATCTGCATAACTGTTTGTACTTCCGCTGGGTATTATCTTAATAGCCTCCCATACTCGACGCTGGTGATTAGTCCCTTTAATATGTAATGATAAATCAAATACAAAATTTGGATCTGCTAAATACGCTTGCAACTGTTTACAAACTTCCCTAGCAAGTTCATTTTGAAATGCTAAAGTAGNTGTGTCAGGAGGCAAATACTCAATATCAGTCAACCATATCCCATTGGTTCGAATTCCTAGAACTGCAAAAGGGGTTGCAAGTTTTGCCTGATAGTAGTCTCCCAGACTAGACTCTAAAATGTTATTTGATCTGCCCATAATTATAATATAGCTTTATTATTCATCTATTTTGACTTTATACAGATAGCTCGGCGATAATTAACAATTCTTAATCTTGCAAAAACCTGTTGCAAGGACATGAACTTTAGGAGCGAAACGTGAAATTTAGCATAGATAATGGAAGTCCGGTAAAGCAATCCTGTGCTTGTGTAGTAGTTGGTGTGTTTGAAACTAGAACACTAAGTGAAGCTGCTNAGACNTTGGACAAAAATTCCAATGGGTATATCAGCAACATATTAAATAATGGAGACATGGAAGGAAAANTGGGCTCTACTCTACTGCTGCATAACGTTCCTAACACCACATGCAATAGAATATTACTAGTTGGACTTGGGGAGAAAAGTAAATTTTGTGACCGAGAGTATCAAAGTGCAGTTCGTTCTACTTTCAATAAGCTATATGAAACAGGAGCATCAAATGCAACACTTTTTTTAATAGAGGTGCCTGTAAAAAACCGTAAAATTTCCTGGAAAATATCCCATACAGTGATTGTGGCGATGGAAAGCATTTATAAACCTGATCAGCTTAAAAGCAAGCGTACTAATGAAAAGCAACGGCTACAAAAAGTGACGTTGAGTACAACAGGAAAGTTGGACTCTGTCACAGGTAAAGAAGCGCTGCAATGGGGTCTTGCTACAGCGCATGGTATGAATCTAGCGAAAGATTTAGGCAACCTTCCACCAAATATCTGTACTCCTACCTATCTGGCAAAACTAGCCGTAAAGATGGCTAAAAGCTTTAAGCTTAAGGCCACTATCTTAGAGCAAAAAGATATGAAAAAACTTGGTATGGGCTCGCTACTATCCGTAGCACAAGGTAGCAATGAACCTGCCAAACTTATTACACTAGAATACTGGGGCTTAAGTAAAAAAGAAAAGCCTATCGTGTTAGTTGGCAAAGGAGTCACTTTCGATACTGGTGGCATTTCTTTAAAGCCTGCAGCAAATATGGATGAAATGAAATACGATATGTGTGGAGCTGCTAGCGTATTCGGCACCATTACTGCAATTGCTGAGATGAAACTTCCCATAAACGTGGTCGGCATTATTCCTACCACCGAGAATATGCCTGGTGGTAAAGCTACTAAACCTGGAGACATTGTTACTAGCATGTCGGGGCAAACCATTGAAATACTTAATACTGATGCAGAGGGAAGATTAATATTATGCGATGCATTGACTTATGCCGAACGCTACAGACCTGAGGTAGTCATAGATATAGCAACTCTTACTGGAGCCTGCGTAGTTGCATTAGGTCACGTAGCATCCGGATTACTCAGCAATGATGATAAGCTGGCAAATGAACTATTGAGCGCCTCTGAGAAAGCCGCTGATCCTGCGTGGCATCTACCGCTATGGAGCGAATATGACGAGCAACTAAAAAGTAATTTTGCTGATATGGCAAATATCGGGGGACGCGATGCAGGAACTATTACAGCTTCCTGCTTTCTATCACGCTTCACAAAAGAATATCGCTGGGCACACTTAGACATTGCTGGTACTGCCTGGGCATCTGGAAAAAAGAAAGGTGCAACAGGCCGACCAGTGCCGCTTCTTACACAATTCGTGACTACACGTGCAACTAAAAAAGGTTCCGAAAAGAAATCATGACTCTAATCGATTTCTATTCTGGCTCCAATGATAAGCTACTAACTGTCTGTCGTCTTAGTGCGAAAGCTATTCAACAAAATTTAAAAATAACAATTTACACTCCTGATACTAAAATTGCAGACCAGCTCGATAGTTTGCTTTGGAATTTTTCTTCTACTGCATTCATTCCACACTGCCGCGTAGAAGATAAACTTGCATTTGAAACTCCAGTGACAATTAGCCAAAATGAAGAGTCTCTCCCACATGACAATATTTTAATTAATCTGCATGACAGGCACCCTCCTTTCTTCAGCCGCTTTCTTAGGTTAATTGAAATTTCTGGGATTACAGATGAAGATACCGAGGCAGCACGAGTACGATACCGTTTCTACAAAGACAGAGGATATGAAATCCGCCATCATAAGCTTCGAAGTGCCTAAAT
>JGI26254J51713_1000632_pt1 | contig 13991 bp, 12 predicted proteins | sample SaaInlV_120m_DNA_3_FD_51713 | JGI IMG/M metagenome (IMG submission 51713)
GAGATTTTATTATTAGATATATTTCGTTGCATATTACACTTAAATCTATCTATACTGTTTTCTCTTAATTTAGAATGTTTTGTTTTTCTGCCACTAACTCTCTCTCTCCACAGTTTAAAACTACTTTTTTTGAGATTATTTCTCATTAAACTTATTAATTCCTTTTCATTAATTTCAAACTGATTAAATATTGCTTCAAAGGGAGTTCTGTCTTCCCATGCCATTTCAATTATCCTATCAATTTCAATTAGACTTTTATTCTTCACTAGTAATTGTTTTTATAAATTTCTCTCCATTTAGTAAGTGAAACTCTTTCTTTTTTCAGATCCATTTTATCAAAAGTTGTTTCTAAACCAAACTAAGCTGGTAATTTTTTTCTTTGACATGATTTACTACAGTATTTTATGTTATCCCAGTTTTTCTCCCATTTTTTTCTCCATGTAAATTTTAATCCACAGGTTATACAAATTTTTGAGGGAAGATTAATTTTTTTAACTCCTCTCATTAATTTGTTTTAACCGAACTCATACCACCATCGATTGGTATGATTTGACCAGTCATCCACTTGCTATTATCCTCAAGTAAAAATTTGACAATCTCAGAGATATCCTTAGGTGATCCAATCTCCTTAAGTGGATGTCTGTTCTTTGCATTATCTAATTTAGTTTCAGAGTTTAGGAATTTTTCAGACATAGGAGTTTCTAAAATAGATGGAGCTATAGAGTTAACTCTTATTTTAGGAGCAAATTCTGCTGCTAATGATCTTGTTAGTCCTTCAATAGCTCCTTTAGAAGATGAAACTGAGCTATGGAATGGCATTCCTATTTTTACTGCAACAGTACTGAACATAACAATACTTGGATTTTTAGCCTTTTGAATTTTCGGTAACACCTTTTGTAAAATTTTAATACACCCTATTACATTTATATTAAAATCTTCAAGAAATACAGATGGTTTTAAACCTTTAAAAGGTCTTAAATTTATTGTCCCTGGTAGATAGACAAATCCATCAATATGATCTGGCAACCAATCAGTTTCAAATTCCTGATCAAGGTTAAGTTCATTTGTTTTAATGTTGGTATCACTAAATTTTTCTTGATTCCTAGTAGCTATAAAGACATTATTATCCCTTTAAGTTTTTGCGATAGTTCATATCCGATTCCAGTTGAACCACCAATCAGTAAAATGTTTTTCATTTATTTAAAATTTCCAAAAATTTTTATTAATTCAAGTTCTCTATGTTTAAAAATAGTATTCAACTTAGAATTAATAAATAGGAAATTTAATAGAACACCTATAATTCCAAAAGGAGGCTTATAATGTATAACATCTTCCATGATAACACCACCCTCAATTTCTTTTATAAAATGTTTATGATGCCAAAATGTATAAGGACCAAATCGCTGTTCGTCTATGAAGAATTCTTTATCTCTTATTTGAGTTATTTCTGTAACCCANTTAATCTTAATACCNAGAAGAGGTTTAACAGTATACTGTATAATTTGACCTGGGTAGGCTTTCTTTTTATCCCAATCAGTAATATTGAAATCCATAGACTTGGGTGTTATTAATTCCAAATTGTTGGGCGATGATAGAAAATCCCAGGCTTCATTCAAATTTATAGGAAGCTTTTGTGAATATTTTAACTTAAAGATTTCCATTGATAATTTTCAAGATTTGTTTTGTGACCTGAGGCACTGGAAGCCCTAAAACACTAGTGTAACTGCCACTAATTTGTTCAACTCCAATCATCCCAATCCAATCTTGAATTCCATAACTTCCTGCCTTGTCTATNGGATTGACTTTATCAACATAATAGTTGATTTCCTTATCAGTCAGCTNCTTATATGTAACCTTGGTGGTTTCAGTTAATATTTCAAAATTTTTGGAAGTTAAAAAACCAACAGAAGTAATCACATCATGTGACACACCACCAAACATTTTAAGCATTTTTTTTGCTTCCATTTTATCTTTTGGTTTCCCCCAGCATTTTTCTTCAAACCAAACAAGTGTATCAGCGGTAATAATAATTTGATTTTCTTTAACTAACTCCCTAAATGAATTTGTTTTTTTTGTAACAATGAATTCAGCTATTTCCTTACTTCTTAATGTATCTGGAAAATCTTCATTTACTGGATTTGAATTAATATCAAATTTAATTCCTGTCATTTCTAGAAGTTCTTTTCTTCTAGAAGATCCTGAGCCTAAGGTAATTTGATAATTAGAGCTATTAATTATATCCATTTATTATGAATTCTCATTACTTGTTCTATNACATCTCTAACACATCCGTAACCTCCATCTTTAGGTGAAATATAATCGCAAATAGATTTAACATCTACTGATGCATCACTTGGACATGAGGAAATACCTNCAACTTTGAGGACTTTAATATCTGGATTATCATCTCCCATATATAAGATATTTTTTGGAGCAATGTTTTTTTCTTTTGTAAATTTTTCAAAAACCCCAATCTTATCAAATGCCTTTAGAAATACATCTTCAACACCAAGGGAGTTTAGTCTTTTTCTCACATTTTCCTGCATACCACCAGATATTACAGCTATTCTGTAACCTTTAGATATTGCATATTTTACAGCATAACCATCTTTAGCGTTAAATTGTCTATCAATTTTACCATCGTGGGTGTATATGATTTTACCATTAGTCATTACTCCATCTACATCAAAAATGAAAGTAGTAATATCTTTTAATCTTGTTTTATAAGTATCCATATTAATTTAAAGATGCAAATTTAACTAACTTTAACATGTAATTGTTTAGAATTAGCCTAAATATTAAAAATTCATATTTATCTTTGCCCTCTTACTAATGTGGTCAAAAATATTACAACTTTTATTTTCAACCAAGCTCATGCTTGTTCTCTTAATATTGTTTCCTTTAGCAATGGGAATAGGAACATTTCTTGAGAGTTGGTATTCTACTGATGCTGCTAGAGTTTGGGTCTATAACGCATGGTGGTTTGAACTGCTAATGATACTTTTAATGGTGAACTTTATGGGTAATATTAAAAAATATAACCTTTTAAGTAAAGAGAAGATTTCTGTTCTTATTTTGCACTTATCTTTTGTTTTTATTTTACTTGGTGCCTTTGTTACAAGGTATATTGGAGATGAAGGAGTAATGCCAATAAGAGAGAATAATTCATCCAATACATATCTATCAGAGAAGACCTATCTGACAATTTTTATTGATGGAGAAAAAAATGAACAACCTTCTAGAAAGACACTTAAAACTCAATTATTATTATCAAAACACACAAATAATTTTTTCTCAATTAATGAAGATTTTGAGTTTTCAGATAACGTAACTAAAGATTTTAATATTTCATATGATTCATTTAGAGAAGATGTTGCTGAGGGTCTTGTTTTAGATCCTGATGGTGAAAGGTTTATTAAAATTGTTGATGCAGCTGATGGTAATAGACATGAACATTTTATTAAAGAAGATGAAGTGTCAAGTATTCACAATATTCTATTTTCTTACAACAACTATGTGAAAGGAGCAATAAATCTCTCATCTAATGATGGAGAATACTATATAGAATCTCCTTTTGAAGGTCAGTTTACAATAATGGCTTCTCAACAGTCAGCTTCTCTGATTAAAGATAAAAAACAACTTCTAGAGTTAAGATCTTTATATCAAATTCCAGGTTTCCAATTTGTTTTTCCAGAACCTGCCTTAAGAGGAGTCTTTGATGTTGTAGACGCAGAAGAAACTGATGGTCTTAGCCAAGATGCCTTGTATGTAAATATTGATTATAACGGAACAACTAGAAATATACCACTTTTAGGAGGAAGAGGATTTGTAAACAACCCAAAGAAAGTTACTATTGATGATCTTGATTTTTATCTATCATACGGCTCTGATGAAGTTCAAATCCCCTTCAATATTAAACTAAATGACTTTATTGCTGAAAAATATCCAGGAACAGAAAACAGCTATTCCTCTTTCATGTCCAAGGTAACAGTGGAGGATGATAATGTCTTTGATTATGATATTTACATGAATCATATATTAAACCATAAAGGATATAGATTCTTTCAAGCCTCATTCGATCCTGATGAAAAAGGTACAGTCCTATCTGTTACTGATGATTTTTGGGGATCTTTTATTACTTATGCTGGATATCTTCTTTTATTCTTTAGTATGATTGGTATATTTTTTCAAGGTAATACTAGATTTAAATTTTTAGCAAAACAATTAAATAAAAAGACTCTTCTTTTTATCATGTTTTTTTTGTCTATGGGATCTTACTCTCAAGACATGCATTCAAATAATAAGACAAATTATATAGATTCGATAATTTCAACTAATTCTTATTCTCTAGATCATGCAAACATGTTTGGAATGATTGTTATTCAAGATAGCGGGGGAAGAATGAAACCTGCTAATACATTTTCCTCAGAATTGCTTAGGAAAGTTAGTAGATCAAACACATACAATGGTTTAACCTCTGATCAAGTTTTATTGTCAATAACAGATAATCCAGGAATTTGGTTTAATGCACCATTAGTTTACATAAAAACTGGAAAAAAGGGAGATACTATAAAAAAGATAATAGGTATTGATGAAAAAATTAAAAAGGCACCATTAGTTTCTTTTTTTGATTCTCTAGGTAATTACAAATTAGCCTCTAACCTTGAAAAAGCATATTTAGCATCAGTACCTTCTCAGATTGAAAAAGATATTATTGACCTGGATAGAAGGGTTAATCTCTTGTATTCAGCCTTAGAAGGTAAAATATTAAGGATTTTTCCTGTACCAGAGAGTGAAGATAATAAGTGGGTTTCTTATCCTGAGGTAAGTGAATTTGAGTTTAAAGGATCAGATTCATTATATGTAAATAACGTCTTAAAATTATATTTTCAAACATTAAGACTTTCTAGAGATAGTGGAGACTATTCCCAATCTGAAGAGCTTCTTGAAAGTATTAAGGGGTATCAAAAAAAATATGGGAATGATGTTATGCCTGCTGATTTCAAAATTAGTTCTGAAATAATATACAATAAGGTTAATATTTTTAATAGATTATTCAAATGGTATTTACTTGCAGGCTTATCATTGCTCATGATATTGATCCTACAAATTTTTTATAATAACAAAATCATTAATGTTTTTATAAATATTATCAAATACATTATATATATTTTATTTGTTCTTAATACAATTGGATTAGCTGCTAGGTGGTACATTGCCGGTCATGCTCCTTGGAGTGATGCTTATGAGTCAATTATTTTTGTTGCATGGGCAACAGTCATATTTGGTATAATATTCGGTAAGAAATCATATTTTACTCTTGCATCAGCCACATTTGTCTCAGCAATTATCCTTTCAGTTGCCAACATGAATTGGCTTGACCCTTCTATTGCTAATCTTCAGCCTGTTCTTGATAGTTATTGGTTAATGATTCATGTGGCTGTTATAGTTGGTAGTTATGGTCCTTTTGCTATAGGTATGATTCTCGGAATTGTAACTCTGTTATTAACAATCATTGCTAATAAAAAGAATAAAAAAGCATTCTCTACAAAACTTGAGGAGTTAACTATTGTAAATGAATTATCTCTTACAATAGGACTTGTAATGTTAACTATAGGAAACTTTCTTGGAGGTATGTGGGCAAATGAGAGTTGGGGTAGATACTGGGGTTGGGATCCAAAAGAAACATGGGCATTGATTTCTATAATGATATATACTGCCGTTCTTCATTTAAGAATTGTTCCTAAATTAAATAATAAATGGTTATTTAATTTGTTGAGCATTATTTCATTTGGAGCAATTATGATGACTTATTTTGGAGTTAATTTTTATTTAGTAGGTCTTCATTCATATGCTTCAGGTGATAAGGTTATTACTCCCGATTTTGTCTATTATTCAATTATTTTTATTACTATTTTAGGGTTAATTTCTTATTTTGCAAATAAGAAAAACAAAGTCCTTTAATGATTAATATTAATATTGAAAATGAGTATTCAAGACTCAATACAGTAATACTTGGAATTGCTAACGATCTCGGCGTTCCTCCTAAAGAAGCAGATGCGTATGATCCTCGATCATTATATCACATAAAAAATAATTCTTACCCTATTGAAGATGATCTTTTAAGAGAGGTGGATAACTTCCACAATAAATTAATAAAACATAATGTAGATGTTATAAGACCAAATAACATTAATAATTGTAATCAAATTTTTGCAAGAGATCTGGGTTTTGTTATTTCAAACTTGTTCTTTTTATCAAACATTGTTCCTAATAGACATGATGAATTAAAAGGAATTGATGAGATCTTAAAAAATTTAGATGTTGGTGTTATTAAATTACCTGAATTTATGCATATAGAAGGAGGAGATGTAATTGTTCATAATGATAAAGTTTTTATTGGAACATACTCTGATGAAGATTATCCTAAATTGATTACGGCAAGAACTAATAATTCCTCAATTGATTATTTGAAGAAAATGATAACCTCTAAAGAAATTATTCCTTTAGATTTAAAAAAATCGAATACTGATATATATAAAAATACTCTTCATTTAGATTGTTGTTTTCAAACTTTAGCAAATGATAAAGCAATCATATGTCCAGATGGTTTTAAAAATAAAAAAGATGTTGAATATTTAATTAATTATTTCGGTGAAAAAAATACGTTTATTGCTTCATTAGAAGAGACATTCGAATTAACATCTAATATTTTAGTTATTTCACCTGATATTGTAGTATCTAGGCTAAAATCTAATAGATTAAATTCTTGGCTTGAAAAGAAAGGAGTGTTAGTTGAAAAAGTTAATTATTCTAATGTTTCAAAGATGTCAGGCTTATTTAGATGTTCGACATTACCCCTAAATAGAGAATGATGAAACATTTTACTTCAAGAATTTTAATGATTTCTCCTAATAAATTTAGAAACAACGAGTTGACTTTATCTGATAACTCTTTTCAATCTAAGCAAGTAGAAAATATTTCAATTTCAGGCAATGCCATTTCTGAATTTGAGAAACTTAAAGAGGCCATCTTAAAGAAAGGTATTTCGGTTCATGCTCTTAGTGATGATAGTGAATTTGATACGCCAGATGCTGTATTTCCAAATAACTGGATCTCTTTTCACAATCCTAATAAAGCTATATTATATCCAATGTATGCTTTAAATAGGAGGTTTGAAAGAAAATCTTCAGCTCTAAAAAAACTTTCTGATCAAGGAATAGAAATTGAGATAATTAAGGATTACTCTCATTTTGAGAATGATGATAAGTTTTTAGAAGGAACTGGAAGTATAGTGCTAGACAGAAAAAATAAAATTGCTTATTGTTCATTATCTAAGAGATCTAATCATGATCTNTTAAAAATATTTTGTTTGGAAATGAATTATAAACCCGTTGTTTTTAATTCAATTTATCAATCAAAACCTATTTATCACACAAACGTTATGATGTCTATTTGTAATAATTTTTCAGTGATTTGTTTAGAGTCTATTAAAGATGAAAAACAGAGAAAAGATGTAATTACAAATCTAAAAGATTCTAATCTTGATATTATAGACATCAATACTGATCAAATGTGCTCTTTTTTCGGTAATTGTATTCAACTAATTGATTCAAAATCTAATCCATTATTAGTTATGAGTTCAAGAGCATACAACTCTATAAATAGCTCTCAATTAAAGATAATTGAAAAGTATACTGATATTATTCATTCTGATATAAAAACTATAGAAGATAATGGAGGAGGAAGTGCTAGATGTATGATAGCTGAGATTTTCTAAATATTACTATATTTAAGTAAACTTTACTACCCTTAAAGGGTCAAAATAAAAACTATTTATATGAAAAGACTATTAATAATAATGTTAGCTTTCTTTTTGCTTACGCCAATTGATGCTAACTCTCAAAGAAAAAGAAATCAAAAAGAGGATGCAAAGACTCAGAAGATTTCACTAAACGCTTTCAAGCTTAGGAATGTAGGGCCAGCATTTTTATCTGGTAGAATTGCAGATATAGCAATTCACCCAANTAATGAAAGTGTATGGTATGTTGCTGTTGGTTCAGGTGGTGTTTGGATGACTGAAAACGCTGGTACAACTTGGAATCCAATTTTTGATAATCAATCTACCTATTCAATAGGTTCAATTACAATAGATCCATCAAACCCAAGTATAATTTGGGTAGGTTCCGGTGAAAATGTAGGTGGAAGACATGTAGCTTATGGAGATGGTGTTTATAGAAGTTCTGACGGTGGAAAAAGCTGGAAGAATATGGGATTAAAAAATTCAGAACATATTTCTGAAATAATTGTTCATCCTGATGACTCAAACGTTGTATATGTTGCTTCTCAAGGTCCACTNTGGTCTAGTGGAGGTGATAGAGGTTTGTATAAAACAATTGATGGAGGAAAATCATGGAGTAAAATATTAGGTGGTTCAGAATGGACTGGAGTTACTGATATCATGATGGATTCTAGACATTCAAATATTATTTATGCTGCTACATGGGATCGACATAGAACTGTTGCTGCATACATGGGTGGTGGACCTGGTTCAGGTATTCACAGGTCTGATGATAATGGAAAAACATGGAAAAAGTTAAATAATGGAATCCCAAGGTCTAATCTTGGTAAAATTGGTATAACAATGTCACACCAAGATCCAGATGTAGTTTATGCCGCTGTTGAGACTGATAGAACAAAGGGAGGTATTTATAGATCTGTGAATAGAGGAGAGTCTTGGAAAAAAATGTCAAACACAGTTTCAGGTGGGACTGGACCTCATTATTATCAAGAACTTTATGCTAGTCCTCATAAATTTGATAGATTATATCTTATGAACGTTCAAATTCTAACATCCGAAGATGGTGGAAAAAATTTCCGTCAACTAGAGGGGGCAAGACAAAAACATAGTGATCACCATGCTATTGCTTTTAAAGAAAGTGATCCTGACTATATTATGGTTGGAACTGATGCAGGTATTTATGAAAGTTTTGATTTAGCTCAAAATTGGAATTACTTCTTAAACCTTCCGTTAACACAGTTCTATAAAGTTGCTGTGAATAATGCTGAACCATTCTATCATATTTTTGGTGGAACTCAAGATAATGGATCTGCTGGAGGACCTTCAGCTACTGACGAAGGTATGGGTATAACTAATAGGGATTGGTATAAAACATTATTTGCAGATGGTCACCAGTCAGCTACAGATCCAGTTTATAATAATATTATATATGCTACAACTCAAGAGGGAAGATTCCATAGAGTTGATCTTGAAACAGGAGAGCAAGTTTTTGTTCAACCTCAAGCATTAGAAGGTGATCCTCACGAAAGATACAATTGGGATACACCTATACTAGTAAGTCCACATAATCCAGCTAAAATATATATAGCTTCATATAGAGTATGGGAATCAGAAAATAGAGGTGATAGTTGGACACCAATTTCAGNAGACTTAACAAGAAATGAGAATAGAATAGAACTTCCAATAATGGGAAGAACTCAAAGTTGGGATAATGCATGGGATGTTAAAGCAATGTCTCAATACAATACTATTACATCATTATCAGAATCCCCTGTTCAAGAAGGAATTATTTGGGCTGGAACAGATGATGGATTTATTCAAGTTACTAATAATGGAGGAAGTACATGGAAATCAATACCAGTTACTAAATTAGGCATACCTGAAAGATCATTTGTAAATGATATAAAGGCAGATTTATATGACCCAAATACTGTTTACGTTTCATTAGATAATCATAAAGAGGGTGATTATTCACCATATTTATTTAAAAGTAGTGATCTTGGAGAATCATGGGAGTCTATTTCAAACAATATACCCGATAGAACATTAGTTTGGAGATTTGTTCAGGATCATATCAAGAAAGATTTATTTTTCTTAGCAACTGAGTATGGAATTTATACTTCATTAAATGCTGGTAAAAATTGGCAAAAACTTCCTGGAAGTCCTACAATTTCTTTTAAAGATATAGTAATTCAGGAAAGAGAAAATGATTTAATTGGTGCATCATTTGGTAGAGGTTTCTTTGTTCTAGATGATTTTAGTGCACTTAGGGAAATGTCTGAAGATAATTTATCTAAAAAAGGAAAATTGTTCGAACCTAGAGATGCAAAACTATATAAGCCTAGAAATTCATATGGAAATACAGGCGCACAATTTTATGTTGCTAAAAACCCTGAATATGGTGCAGTATTTACCTATCATTTAAAAGATATGCCTAAGACTTCTAAGTCCAAAAGAATTCAATCTGAGAGGAAACTTAATTCTGATAAAAAGGATGTACCATTCCCTGGTTATGATGCAATTTCTAAGGAAATGAATGAAAAACCTGCTAGTATTATTCTTACAATTAAAGATTCAGAAGGTAATCACATCAGAAATGTTAAGAAAAATGCTTCAAATGGTTCTGGTAGGATTGCTTGGAATCTTCGACATAAAAGCTATTCCTGTTAGAGCGGGTAGAATTCAGTCAAATTTTTGGTTTAATCCTTCTGGTCCTTATGTAACTCCAGGTGAGTATCATGCTGAATTTTATCTTGAAAATAATGGATCAGTTGAAAAATTAGATGGTCCAATTTCTTTTAATGTTAAACCATTAAGAAAAGGTACTCTTGAAGGTGCTTCCTATGATGATTATAACTCTTTTAGAATTAGAGTTTCAAACTTATATATTGAAATGTCTAAATATCAGGATGAATTTAACATGATGAAAACTAAGATTGAGCTATTAGATAAAGCATCTTTACAATTAGAAACTTTCTCTCCAGAAATAATGAAGAAAATTTCTGATTTTAAAACAAAATATAATGCTTTTGATTCTGAAACTGATGGTAATCCAGCTAAAGCTGAAATAGGAGAGTGGGATAAACCTTCAATTTCAATGAGAACTCAAATTGCTATGCAAGGCCTTTCAACATCATACGGTCCAACAGACCTTAATAAATCAAATCTAGATATAGCTGAAAAGTTATTTGACAAGCTAGCTCTAGATGTTAAGATGTTTAAGTCTGAACTTGAATCACTTGAGAATGAGGTTAAAGAACTAAACCCTCCTCATCTTTCAGGAAGTGGTATTAATTAGACGCGAATTGATTAAGTTCAAAGCATTCTAATTTAAAATACTTAACAGAAGATAAAAGGTGGTCAAAAATATCAGAGGTTAATGCCTCGTATTTTGTCCACTCTTTGTCTTTTGAAAACGCATAGATTTGAATTGGAATCCCTTGAGATGTAGGTTCTAGTTGTCTACACATCATAGTTAATTCGTCGTTAGTCATAGGGTGAACTTTTAGATATTCCTCTATATAAATTCTAAAAACACCAAGGTTAGTTAAATTTCTTCCATTTAAGAGCATTGACTTGTCTGCGTTGTTATTTTTATTGTATGAGTCTATCTCTTCTGTTTTTAGCTTTAAGTACTTAGATATTAATTTAACATTTTTAAGCTCATCTATCTCATTATCCTCTAAAAAACGAATAGAGCTTGGTTTTATTAATAGTGATCTTTTAATTCTTCTTCCTTTAGACTCTTCCATTCCTCTCCAATTTACAATGAGTCAGAAACTAATTTATATGTAGGTATGGTAGTTATTGTATTATCAAAGTTTTGAACCTTAACAGTAGAAAGATTTACCTCAACTACAGTTCCGTCGGCGTTAGATCCGGTCATTGTAATCCAATCTCCAATTCTTACAGTATCGTTTACTGTAATTTGAATACTTGATACAAAACCAAGAATGGTATCTCTAAATACAAGTATAATTATAGCAGATAAAGCACCAAGGGAAGCTAAAAATGTTCCAACCTCTCTCCCGGTTAGCACTGATAATATTAAAATTATACCTATAAACCATAGAAAAATCATAACTACTTGAATATAACTATCAATAGGAATATGTTTTAGGGAAGAGCTAAGTTTAAAATAATCTTTTACAGAGCTAAGAATAGATTTAACTGTAACTAAAAACAGTACTATAGTCAAAGCTTCAATAACTATAATTAAATTTTCGGTGTATGTTGGAACAATCCAATAAAGAAAAAACAATGAAGGTATATAAGATAAAAGCCTGGGTACTCTGTTTTTTAACATTAAATCATCAAAAGGAGATGCAGTAGATTTAGCAATTCTTTTAAAAAATGATAAAATTATTTTTCTAGTAAAAAAATTTATGGTTAATACTACAAGGGTTGCGCATACAATAATAAGGCCTGAAGTAATTAGACTAGAAAGGTTATTGTTTATGCCGTAATTTGATAAAAACTTAATTATTTCTTCTTTATACATGGTACAAAAGTAAAAAACCCACCAATAAGGTGGGTTTTTTTAGTAATAAATTTTAAAGTTAGTTATGAATAGATACTAACTCAAGTTGACCACCATTTTGATGTTCACTAGCAGCNCCTAGTCCTTCAAGTAATTTTTGACCTTTAAAACTAGATTGCATTTTTTGCCATCCTTCAGTATTATCTGCACCCTCTACACCAATATTAAAGAACATGTGAGTGATATCACCATAGGCGTTTTCAGTTCTCTCATAAATTCTTGAAAGCGCCCACCATCTGTGATTTCCTTTAAGAATTTCTTTTTCAATTAAAGGTTTATAAACTTCTGATTCATAGGATTCAAAATCATCTGATTTTGCAATTGTACCAAGAATACTCATTTTATCACCTGGCTTAAGATCACCACCTGACCAAATAGTTTGATCAACACCTACTAGATGGTAATTTCTTCTTTCATTACTTTCTGAACCAACTGAATTCAAATATCTTGTAACAGCACGTTTAGACATTCTACCCTTATGAGCCTCAATTGCAAGATCTAACCATGCACCTGATTCCCAACTAGAATTGTAAGCATCTAATTGTTCCTTGCTTGAGAGTCCAGTAATTATAAAGAAATCAGCAACACTTTCTCCATCATCATTAGTTTGAACAACTTTAAATACTGCTTGTAAGTCTTGAATACCTCTTTCAATTGCTAAATCATGAACTGGTCCAAAAAACTCTTCAAGTTGAAGATATTGATCTTCCATTCCATCCTTAATATCAACAGCACTTAAAATTGTGTATTGAGCTGATGCACTAATTGTAAAAACTAATGCCAATAATAATAATTGTAATTTTTTCATTTTATTTAATTTTTAAGTTAATAATTTTTAGTAAGCAAATACACATGTGTATTCCTCACTATCCTGCATATCTCTTGATGACTCAATACCTTCCCATAGTTTATCCCATTTAAAGCCAGACATACCTTCAAATTCTACATCTGAATTACCCATTAAGTTCCATGCAAAATGTGTAAATCCTTCAAAAGCATTATCAGNTTTATCTNTCACTTCCACAAGAGCCCAATGTCTTAATCTTCCATTTAGAATATTTTTCTCTGCAATNGGCTTCCANACCTTACTCTCATAATTCTCAAAATCATCATTTTTTTTATTCATGAGATTAAGTGTTGCTTTATCACCAGGTTTGACATCTCCTCCAGCAACTATTGTTTGATCAACTATTTTAAGTGTATAGTTTCTTCTTTCTCTACTTTCAGATCCAGTACCTTCCATCATTCTCTTAATAGATCTTTTTGACATCTTACCNTTATACACTTTTTGAGCTAATGCTTCACNATCAAAATATTTTTCTAAGTTTTCCATTGAATTAAAAATATCAAAGATTAGATATTCATTATTTTCTGGNTGATCTCCTTCTTGAGGAGTTCTTTTCCAAACAGACCATCCTGCTTGAAGACCTTGATCAATTGCTTCTTGATGAATGGCTGACCAAAATTCTTCAAGTTTTAAATAATCTTCTTCAGCACCTTCATTAAGGTCAACAGCAGACATTANTGCATATTGTGCATTAAGTGAGANGCTGAATAATAATATAAATGTTAATAATAAATTTTTCATTATAAATTGTTTAAAGTTATTTGTTAAGTCATAAATATAAGAAAAAACAGACCTTTTAAAAG
>JGI26254J51713_1000634_pt1 | contig 13916 bp, 13 predicted proteins | sample SaaInlV_120m_DNA_3_FD_51713 | JGI IMG/M metagenome (IMG submission 51713)
GGTAATTCTTACAGCACTATCTGTTGTATTTACATGCTGGCCGCCTGCTCCACTAGATCGATAAGTATCAATTCTTAAATCTTTTTCAATAATTTCGATATTGATATTCTCATCAACTACTGGATACACCCATATGCTTGCAAAACTTGTGTGTCGTCTCGCTCCAGAATCAAATGGTGATATTCTAACTAGTCTATGAATTCCAGACTCTTTTTTAAGCCAACCAAACACATAATCACCTTCAACTTTAATTGTTGATGATTTAATACCAGCCTCATCTCCTTTATGTTCGCTAATTAAGTTTGATTTAAAATTTTTTTGATCTGTCCATTTTAAGTACATTCTTCTTAACATTTCTGCCCAATCTTGACTTTCTGTGCCACCTGCACCTGCATGTATTTCTATATAACAATCAAGAGAGTCTGCCTCATTTGATAAAAAACATTTAACTTCATTTTTTTTTACTAAGGTTCTTAGTTCTTTAATATTTTGTAATACTTCTTTTTGTACGGACTCATTTTTTTCTTCTATGGCTAACTCACTTAAATCATCTAAATCTGAGAGCTTTTCAATTGAAACTTTGTAAGTGTTTAATAGATCCTCAAATAGTTTCTTTTCTTTAATTGTTTTTTTTGAATTATCTTTATCTTGCCAGAAATTAGCTTCTAACATTTTAGCGTTTAATACTTCAAGTTTTGAATGAATATTATTTTTTTCAAAGATACTCCTTAACTCTTGAGTTAATCTTTTCTATTTCTTTTTTGTAATCTTGATATTTATCGTCCATTAATAAAATTTTAATATATTATTAGCATCTAATCTATCATTATTTGAATATAAAACTTTTCCGTCAATCACATTTTGTTTTTTATAGACTTCAATAATAGTATTTTTAGAATTAAATTTTGCTTTTTGACCAGTATTTGGGTCAACTACCATCATTACTGTCCCCTCTGCTACTTTAAACGGTCTTGCATCTGATTTATTAATAGTTTTTTTTACAAACTCTTTAAAAATAGGTAATGCTGTTTTTGAACCAGTTTCATACCTCCCTAAGGGTGAAGGATTGTCTAAACCAACATAAACACCGATTAACAAGTTAGATGTATATCCAACAAACCATGTATCTGTATTTTTATTTGTCGTACCAGTTTTTCCAGCAATATTTAATTCGAGATCTCTTAATTTTTTAGCTGTTCCTCTTTGAACAACTCCCTCAAGTATTGAAGTTATTTGATAAGATGTTTGGGGTGAAAAAATTTTTTTATAATTATCTCGTACAATGGGATAATCTTTTCCCAAATATGAAATCTCATCACAATTAATACACTTTCTTTTATCATTGTTAAAAATAGTTTTTCCCTCACTATCCTGAATTCTATCAATTAAAATTGGGTCTACGAGCTTACCACCATTTACAAATACAGAATAAGCAGAGGTTAATTTTAACAATGTAGTCTCAGCAGATCCGAGTGAAATAGACAAAAGCACCTCAGGATTATCGTATATTCCTAGGTTTTTTGAAAAATTTATAATTTTTTTAATACCTAAATCTTGAGCAATTCTGACAGTCATCAAATTTCTAGATTTTTCTAAACCAACTCTTAAAGTTGAAGGTCCATAAAACTTTTTTCCATAATTTTCTGGTTTCCACATTTTAAGATCTTGTCCTTGATCTAAAACAATAGGAGCATCTAAAATTAAAGATGTTGGAGTATAATTATTTTCAAGAGCTAAAGCATAAACAAATGGTTTGAAAGCTGAACCAGGTTGTCTTAAGGCTTGTGTTACTCTATTAAATTCACTCTTTTTAAAACTAAAGCCACCACTTAAAGCCAGTACTCGACCGGTATAAGGATCCATAACAACTATTCCACCATTAACTTTTGGCAATTGTTTTAAACTATAACTTTTAACACCAATTTTTTTTACATAAACTATATCTCCAACTTTTAATAATTGATTAAACTCCTTTTTTGTCCAAGAAATATCCTTGAATTCAATTTTTCCATTTAATTTATCTTCAGTTTCAATATTTGCTGAAAATTTATTTAATTTTTTGATAATTGCTAATTTCCAATTAATTGAATCTTCTAAATTGTACTTCTTAAGATCTTTATTCCAATTTTTTGAATAATTTTTATTTGTTAACGCTCCCCTCCAACCTTTTCTCTTATCATAGGATATTAATCCATCCCTAAGTGTTTCAGTTGCTGTTTTTTGAAATTCTAAATTTATTGGTGTGTTAATATTAAAACCTTGTTTGTAAACTTTGTCGTAAGTTAAAGTCTCAATTACTTTTTTCCGAACATCCTCAATATAATATTGAGCATCTTCTAAGAAAATTTTTTTTGATTTATTTAAATCAATTTTTTTATCTTTAAGATAATTAAAATTTTTCAAATCTATATATTTATTCTCTAATAAGTTTTTTAAAACTAAATTTCTTCTAAATTTAGCTAACTCAATATTTCTATAAGGATTATATTTACTTGGTGCTTTTGGAAGAGCAGCCAAAAGGGCTGCTTCACTATAGTCTAGATCTTTTATAGATTTATCAAAATATTCTAAACTTGCTGCAGCAACACCATAGGCTCCACTTCCAAGATAAATTTGATTTAAATATAATTCTAAAATTCTCTGTTTAGATAATGCTCTTTCTATTCTAAATGCTAAAATTGCCTCTTTGATTTTTCTATTAAGACTTACCTCGTTTGATAATAAAAAATTTTTAGCCACTTGTTGAGTTATTGTCGAGGCACCCTCGAGTCTTTTTGATGAGATTATGTTTGAAATATTGTTAATCACTGCTCTTAAAACTCCTTTTGCATCCACACCCGGATGAGAAAAGAAATTTTTATCCTCGGCTGACAAGAAAGAGTTAACTACATTTTTTGGAATTGAGTTAAATGGAACAAATATTCTTTTTTCTTTTGAAAAATCTGCAACAAGATCTCCGTCACCAGAGTATACTTTGCTTGATACGGGTGGTTTATAGCTTTTAAGAAATCTATAATCGGGAATATTGTTTGAATAAGACCATAAAATTCCAAACATCAAAATACCCAGCAATAAAAGAAAAGATAACAATACAAATAGAGTATTTTTGAGAATTTTATTCATTTTATTTCCATTATATCTTTGAATTTGTTAAAGATAAGGCACTAGAATTATACAAAATTTTATNAANACTAAAACATTAAATGAATCAATCAATCAAACTATTATGGAAAAAAATTTATANATCGATGCATCGCATCCTAATGAAACTAGAGTTGTTCTTAAGTCAGATGATAATATTGAAGACTACGAATACGAAGGTTTAAAGAATAATTTAATAAAAAATAACATATATCTAGGTAAAGTTAGTAGAATAGAACCTTCCCTTCAAGCTGCATTTATTGATTTTGGACGAGAGAGACATGGATTTTTATCATTTAATGATATTCAATCTGATTATTATCAAATACCAAAAGCAGATTTAGATAGAATTAAAGAAGAAGAAGAAAAGGNTCGAGAAGAACTTTCTAAAGAGGTTGAAGCAAAGGAAGAGGAAAACATAGCTGAAGGAAAACTTGAAATAGATGACCCTATTAATATTGAAAAAGACCCATCAGAAGAAAGTGGCGATGAGTCTGATGAAAAAAATAAACTAAGTGAGGAAAAGGATAAAAAAAAAGAAACTAAGTTTAAATTCAAAAGATATAAAATACAAGAAGTCATAAAACCAAATCAAGTTATCTTAGTACAAGTCATAAAAGATGAGCGAGGACAAAAAGGTGCAGCGCTTAGTACNTTTATTTCAATCGCTGGAAAATATATTGTCTTAATGCCAAACACTTCAAAGGGTGGAGGAATATCTCGTAAAATATTTAATCCAACAGATAGAAAAAAGATAAGAACTATTTTGAACGAAATTGAAATCCCAAAAGAAATGGGTTTAATCGTAAGGACTGCAGGTAGTAATAAAACTAAAAATGAAATCAATAATGATTTGGAAACTCTTATCAAAACATGGAGTCAAATCAAAGATACTGCCCTCAATTCTATAGCGCCATCATTAATTCACCAAGAAAGTGAAATTATAAAAAGGACTTTAAGAGATATGTTTGATGATAGTACTCAGAACATAATAGTTGAAGGTAACGAGGGTTATAAAAAAGCACAAACTTTCATGAAAATGATTATGCCATTAAGTGTCAAAAAGATAAAAAAATATAGAGGAAAGGTTCCGCTATTTATTGAGGAAAATATTGAACAAAAATTAAACCAGATATTTGACTCAGAGATAAAACTAAAATCAGGAGGATATTTAGTAATTAACCCAACAGAAGCACTTGTGTCGATTGATATAAATTCTGGAAGCTCTATTAAAGGCAAAAATGTAGAAANTACAGCATTAGACACAAATATTGAAGCAGCTGAAGAAATTGCAAGACAGATTAAGATAAGAGATTTGTCTGGTCTAATTATAATCGACTTTATTGATATGCTAAGTTATGGAAATAGAAGATTAGTTGAAAGAAAACTCAAAGAAAAATGTAGAACTGATAGAGCAAGAATCCAAATTGGGAGAATAAGTAATTTTGGCCTTCTTGAAATGTCTAGACAAAGGTTGAGGGAAAGTGCAATAAAATGGAAAGTGACNCTNACTGATGAGTCGTTTGCTCAAAAATTACTTAAAACGGTTGAATTAAAGGCAGTTATAAATAAAGCTAAATTTGTTGAACTTAGAGTTTGTAAAAAAATTTCAGACTTCTTAAAAGAGAATTTTGTTGATGACTTAACTTATTTTGAAAAGAAAAATAAAATGACAATAGATATTGTTAGTGATCCAACACTTATTATCCCAGAATATATTATTAATATTCAAAATAAATCCAAAAAAACAATTGAGCTAATCGAACATTTTGAAAAATTAATAAACTTAGAAATTCAAATTAAAAAAGATAAAATTATTGATAAGAAAGAAGCTAAAAAATTTCACAAAAAACCTTTTAAAAAGAAACCTTATTTTAAAAAAAAGTTTGTTAAAAAAACAACAGCTATTAAATAATTCCTGTTTTTGGCGAAGATGCATTTCCGTATAAATATTTATTAATACGTCCAGCTAAGAAAGATTGTCTACCAGCAACCACAGCATTCTTAAATGCAAGTGCCATATCAAATGGTTTTTTTGCTTTAGCAATTGCAGTATTAACCAAAACACCATCACAACCTAGCTCCATTGCAATTGCTGCATCTGATGCTTGACCTAAACCTGCGTCTATAATTAATGGTAACTTAGTTTGCTTCCTAATAATTTGAATATTTATTTTGTTTAGAATACCTAGACCTGAACCAATAGGTGCAGCTAATGGCATTATCGCATCTGCTCCTGAGTTTTCCAATCTCTTTGCCATTAATGGATCATCATTACAATAAACCATAACCTTAAAACCTTCTCTAGCTAAAATCTCTGTTGATTTTAAAGTTTCAATCATGTCTGGAAATAAATTTTGCTTATCTCCTAAAACTTCCAATTTAACCAATTTCCAACCACCTATTTCTCTTGCTAACCGAAGTGTTCTTAAAGCTTCTTCTGAATTAAAACATCCGGCAGTGTTGGGTAAATAAGTAATTTTCTTAGGATCAATATAATCCATAAGAAGTGGTTTTTTTTTATCGGTTATGTTTACTCTTCTAACTGCAACTGTGACTATTTCAGCTCCAGAAAGTTTAATTGCTTTTGCACACTCGGACATGCTTCTATACTTGCCAGTGCCAACGATTAATCGAGAGTTAAATTTCTTATTAGCAATAACTATTTTATCATTTTTCATTTAACCACCTCCAATAAAATGAACTATTTCAATTTTGTCATTTTTTTTTATACAAATTTTACCAATATTTTTTTTTTCTATTATCTCTTGATTAAGTTCAATTGCCACTTTTTTTAAAGGAATTTTCAGATCTTTTACTAAATCTGAAATTTTTAAATTATCAGAAATAGATTTTAATTTACCATTTACTTTAATTTTTATTTTTTTTATTTTTTTCATCGTATATAAGTGTTGAATGAATAATAAAATTATTATTATCAATGGACCAAATCTTAATCTATTAGGTGAAAGAGAACAATCACAATATGGCTCAACTACTTTTGAACAATTAAAAGATAATTGTATAAAAAAATCAAATGAGATTGGTTTAGAATTAGAATTTGCTCAATCAAATATTGAAGGAGAACTGGTAAATTTAATTCAAGATGCCAGAAAAAAATATAACGGCATGATTATTAATGCTGCTGGTTTTACACATACTTCAGTTGCAATTAGAGATGCTCTTGATTTATTTAAAAAACCAATAATTGAATTACATATATCAAATATATATAAAAGAGAGGAATTTAGGCACAAATCTCTTATAAGCAATATAGCAACAGGAGGAATTTTTGGTTTAGGAGTTGAAGGTTATATTTTGGCCATAATTTCAATAGAGAAGATCTTAAAAAATGAAAATAGATAAAAGTATAATTAAAGAATTAAGTGATTATTTAGAAGAGTTCAATCTCACTGAAATTGAGATTACTGAAAAAGATACTAAAATTAAAGTTTCTAAGAACAATGTATCTATTAGCAATCAACCAGTCGTTACAACGGCAACTGCACATGTTGAAAATGAAAATGTTTCTGAGAAATCTAGCACAAAATCAGGTACTGAAATTATCTCACCAATTATTGGAACTGCCTACCATGCTCCAGAACCTGGTGCAAAAAAATTTATTGAAATAGGTAAAAAAATTAAAAAAGGTGATACCATAATGATTGTTGAAGCAATGAAAACAATGAACCATGTGCCTTCAACGGCAGATGGTGTTGTGAAAGAAATTTGTATTGAAGACGGTCATCCTGTTGAGTTTGGTCAAACTATTATCATTCTAGAGTAAAATAATGTTTAAAAAAATCTTAATTGCAAACCGTGGGGAAATTGCAGTTAGAATTATTAGAGCCTGTAAAGAATGGGGAATTCCAACCGTAGCCGTTCATTCTGATGTTGATAGAGAAAGTATGCATGTGAGAATGGCAGATGAAAGNGTATGTATAGGATCTCACCAACCTGCAAATAGCTATTTAAATATTCCAAATTTAATGTCAGCAATTGAGCTTACTAATGCTGATGCAGTGCATCCTGGTTATGGATTTTTATCTGAAAATGCTAACTTTGCAAAAATTCTTGAAGAAAATAAAATNGGTTTTATTGGTGCATCATCAAAACATATAGAAATGATGGGTGATAAGATCCAAGCAAAAAGAATTGCTAAAGAGAATGGTTTACCAGTAATTGAAGGTTCTGAGGGTGGTGTTACTGATATAGCTCAAGCTAAAGAACTATGTAAAACAATTGGGTTTCCAGTTTTAATTAAAGCATCAGGTGGTGGTGGTGGAAAAGGTATGAAAATTGTTTACAAAGAAGAAGAGTTTGAAACTTTGTTTTCTACTGCAAAATCAGAAGCACAAAAATACTTTGGTAATGATGAAGTGTATATTGAAAAGTTTTTTCAAAATCCAAGACATATAGAAGTTCAAATTTTAGCTGGTAAAAATAATGTTGTTCATCTTCATGAAAGAGATTGTTCAGTTCAAAGAAGACATCAAAAATTAATTGAAGAAACACCAAGTCCAGTTCTTAACGATGAAATAAGAAAAGATTTATTTGAAAGAACGGTAAAGATGGTTGAAAAAATTGGTTATTTGGGAGCTGGAACTGTAGAGTTTATTTATGAAGATGGAAAATTTTATTTTCTGGAGATGAATACGAGAGTTCAAGTTGAGCATCCTGTAACAGAAATGGTAACTGGGGTTGACATTATAAAAGAACAGATTTGGATTGCTTTTTCTGGAGAAACAGCTCTTAAACAGAGCGATATTAACCCAAGAGGTCATGCAATTGAATGCAGAATAAATGCAGAAGATGCAAGTAAAAATTTTCAGCCATCGCCCGGGACAATTGGTATGTGTCATCAACCTTCAGGTTTCAGAACAAGAGTAGATGGAGCAATTTTTCAAGGATACAAAGTTACCCCTTATTATGACAGTATGGTTTGCAAACTAATTTGTCACGGAAGAAATAGAACTGAGGCAATTCAGAGAATGAATAGATCTCTAGACGAATTTGTAATAGAAGGAATTACAACAACTATTCCCTTACATAAAAAGCTACTAAGCCACAAAAAATTTATTAATTCTGATTTCAATGTAAGTTGGTTAGATAAAGATACTATAGTCTAATAACATTTAATAAGCCAAACATCATAAACTGGATGATCAAAAGGAGTTATTGATGGGCTTGATGAAAACATCCATCCATTAAATACAAAAACCTCATTATTATTATCATCAGTCAGATCTTTAACTTGTACATACGCTGTAATTTCTGGATTATCGTCAAATTCTGAATTTTTGCATTTTAAACTCTTTATAGAAAGATCTTTAAATGTAATTAACTCTCCATTTTTTAATTTCACTAAAGTATTTTTTGAGCTAATTTTATCTAAAATTTTTAAATCTGTAAAAGATCCTTCTGTGTTATTATTTGCAAATGAGTGATTTACTAAAAAAAAATAAACTAAAAAAATAGAGATAAATAAATTAAATTTATTGTTTCCAGCTAGAATATTTCTTTTTGATTCCATCTTTATCTTTATTTGGATAATAAGCCTTTTCTGTACCAGTTAAATTAGATTGATGAGGTTTTTGCCATTCATATTTTTCAAGATCATGGGTATTTTCTATTTTATTGGGGGTAAAATGTATCCACGAATACCACTCAACTGGTATTTTAGATGCATCAATAGTATTCGCATAAATAATCCATCTCTTTCCATTTTTACTCTGGTAATATTTATTTCCAAGTTCATCACTGCCAACTAATTTTCCAAATAAAATTGTTTTTAATCTAGTGCCAAATGTATCTTGATTCCACCAGGTGAAAATTTTTTTTAATAGTGTCAACATAAAATTTATTTATTTATTCAATTAAAAATTGTATAATTTAAATTAGACTAAAATATGAATTTGTATATAAATTAATTAATTCAATATTCAAATTAAAATTTAAATTGGAGTTAAATGGCAAAATATTTAGTTGAGACTTACTATACATGTACGTTTAAAGTTAATCATTATCTAGATGATATAAATGAAACAGAGTTAAAAAATCTTGAAAAAAGAGATGATGGAAAATTTGAGGTCCTAGATGTAAAACTTGATAATCGTAAAACAAAAAGTCTTGACCCTAACAACAATAAAGTTGTTGAAAGCAAAAAAGTTGAAGTGGTTGCTGACACAAGTCAAACAACCTCACAAAATAAAGAGAGTATTATTTCAAGCTTTAATAAAACTTCTGAAAGAGGTGGTAAAAGATTTGGAATGCCTGATAGAAGAAAAGGATACATCCAAAAAGCAACTATTGGTGACCATAAAGTTTATCTACATACTGGTGAATATGAAGACGGTAAAATTGGTGAAATTTTTATTGATACAAGTAAAGAAGGAGAGTTAGTTAAAGCTTTAATGAATAATTTTGCTATAGCTGTATCTCTAGGTCTTCAGTATGGTGTTCCTTTAGATGAATTCATAAGTGCATTTGTTGGCACTAAATTTGAACCTTCTGGAAAAGTGCATGGTAACGACAGAATACTTAGCGCAAGTTCAATTTTAGATTATATTTTTAGAGAATTAGCAATATCTTACCAAAATAGAGAAGATTTAGCACATACACCTTCTATTGGTGGTAATGAAAATCCTTTAAATGAAGAAACTCAATCAGATGACCAAAACCAGTTATTAAAGATTGTAAAAGATATAACAAGCAAAGGTTTTGTAAGAAATAACTATAAAAAGAATTTAGTAGATCTTTCTGACGTTAAAATAAATTTAAAAGGTAAAAAATAATTTTTATTTTTTATGTTTTATTGCAAGACTAAGCTCTTTTAATTGTTCCTCACTAATATCAGATGGGGCTTTCATCATCAAATCTTGCGCATTTTGGTTCATTGGAAACATTGTTACTTCTCTGATATTTTTTTCATTTGCTAATAACATTACAATTCTATCAATACCAGGGGCTATTCCTCCATGTGGTGGTGCCCCATAACTTAGTGCATTAATCATTCCACTAAATTTTTCATCTACTTGTTTTTTATCATAACCTGCTATTGAAAACAGTTTATACATAAGTTCTGGCTTATGATTCCTAATTGCTCCTGAGGAAAGCTCAATACCATTGCATACAATATCGTATTGATATGCCAATATATCTAGGGGGCTTTCAAAATTTTTTTCGGTTAAGTTACCCTGTGGCATAGAAAAAGGGTTATGACTGAATTCAATCTTGTTATTTGTCTCATCTTTTTCAAACATTGGATAATCAACTATCCAACAAAATGCAAATACATCGTCATCAATTAAATCTAAATCTTTTGCTATTTTATCTCTAGCAAGTGCAGTAATTTTTTCTAAATCATTTTGTTTTCCGCACGCCATGAAAATACTGTCCCCAACTTCTGAGTTAGTTTTATTCATTATTTCTTCTAAAGCTTCTTTCGAAAAAAACTTCCCTATAGGTCCTTTTGCTGAAAGTTGTTCACCCTTTTCAAAAGTAAAATATGCTAATCCTGAGGCACCTTCTTCTTTGGCCCACTTATCGATATTATCAAAAAAACTTCGAGGTTTGTCTTTTGTATTCTTAGTTGAAATACACCTGACTTTAGAACCAGATTTTACAAGTTTTTTAAAAATCTCAAATGAAACATCTTCTCTAGTAAATATTTCTGTAATATCATTTATAAGCAATGGGTTTCTTAAATCAGGCTTGTCACTTCCATAATTTAACATTGCATTAGCATATGAAATTTTTGGAAATTTATCATACATTAATTTTTTATTTGAGAATTTTTTAAAAGTATTAACCATTAAAGATTCAACAACGTTAAAAACATCTTCTTGTTCCACAAATGACATCTCTAGATCAAGTTGATAAAATTCTCCTGGACTTCTGTCAGCTCTAGCGTCTTCATCTCTAAAACAAGGAGCAATTTGAAAATATTTATCAAAACCAGAAACCATTATTAATTGTTTAAATTGTTGAGGTGCTTGTGGTAATGCATAAAATTTTCCAGGGTTAAGTCTACTTGGAACTAAAAAATCTCTCGCACCTTCTGGGCTTGATGAGGTTAATATTGGCGTTTGAAATTCTAAAAAACCCAGTTTAGTCATTTCATTTCTAATATATGAAATCACTTTTGACCTTAAGATTATATTTTCATGAATTTTTTTTCTTCTTAAATCTAAAAATCTATATTTTAATCTAATTTCTTCAGCATATTCCTGGTCACTAAAAACTGGCATTGGTAATTCTTTGCAAGTACCTAGTATTTCAAATTCATTTATAACAACTTCAATTTCACCCGTTTCAATATCTTTATTAATCGTCTCATCAGAACGATTCACAACTTTTCCACTAATTTTTATAACTGTTTCAAGTTGAGTTTTTTCTAACTCTGAAAAATTTTTATTTTCTTTATCTATAATACATTGAGTAATTCCGTAATTATCCCTTAGATCAATAAATAAGAGGTTCCCATGATCTCTTTTTTTATTAATCCATCCAGATATTGAAATATCTTTGTCTAAATCATCTCTTCTTAATTCGTTGCAATTATGTGTTCTATACTTATTCAATTACTCTCCTAAAACTTCTTTTATAATTTTAAAGTCGATTGGTTTTTTTCGTTTTAAACTAATTTTGTCGATTTTATATATGAAATCAAAAATTTTGCCATACGATCTATCAATTCTTTTAATAATAAAATCTATTAATTTCTTATCTATAGATATTTGACGATCAGATAAGCTTTTTAGTATAAGTGCAAACATCAAATCATCTCCTGGTTTTTCTATATTACATAATAAAAAATTTTTAGATCTTGAATTTAGATCATCTAATTTAAAAAAATGTTTAACAATAGGAGTTTTTGAAGTTAAAATTAGATATTTATTATCCTGATCAACAATATTTAATAGAGTAAAAAATAAATTTTCATCAATTCTATCACTAAAATTTTCAATAATTACATTTTCAAAAATCTTAACTTTTTTTAAAAAATCATTGTTTATATCATTGGCTTCTATCTTAATTCCTCTAAACTTATGTAAAAAAATATTTACTAAATGTGTTTTACCTGAAAACTTTTCTCCAATATCATTGGCTTCTATCTTAATTCCTTTAAACTTATGTAAAAAAATATTTACTAAATGTGTTTTACCTGAAAACTTTTCTCCAATTAGATTTACAAAATTTTTTTCCCACTTCGGCCAGCTATTTAATAGTTTAAATGCAAATTCATTACTTTTTGAAACATAAAAATCTTGATCTTTAAAATTTTGATCATAATCAAAATTTAATATTAATTGATTTAAATCATTCATTTAATGATCCATATCTGATTTTGAATATCTAATTTATAGTTTTTATTTTTCATAATTTTAATAAAGTGCTCTGGTGATCCATTAAATATGATTTTATAAAAACTATCTTTATTATCAAATTTATAAATACTAAAATCATATACTAAATCCATATCATTTAATATTTCTTCGAATTTTGAAATTTTTGAATTATCATTATTATTAATTGAGATAGTTAAAGATATCTTTACTGATGTATTAATTTCATTCTCACTCTTCCAATAATTTTCATAAATAATTTTTAAACTTTCAATCAATTTATTTGCTTCTTGATCATTATCTATATTAAGATTTTGAAAGCTTATATTTTTGAAATTCTCTTGTTGATTAAAATTTATTTTATTCAAAACTTTAATCATATTATTTTCTTTAAAGATGATTGCTATAATATATTCATCAAGATTATATTTTTTAATGATTTCACTAAAGTTATAGCTTTCTAAATATTTTGAATTTCTTTTTATTAAATTAAAATCTTCAAGATCCTCAGTGGGTAAAATATATCTTAATAAATGATACTTTTGATTATTAGAATTCCAATTATTAAAAATATAGTTTTCAGAAAAAATTGAAATATCATCACTATCTCTATCTACGATAATTGGTAAAAAAAAAATATTTTTTTCCACAGGAGGAGAAGGAAAAATATTTTTTTTCTCCATTAAATTTAATATCTTTTTTTTGTTAAAGGATACATTTAAAGATAAATAATAAATCTCATCAATAAATTTTTCTTCTTTAATAGAAAAGGTTTCAATCATACCTTTAATCAAACTAAGGGGTGTTTTGTTAAGTTTTTTTTGGTCTTTAGTTTGAACGATGGATAAAACCAACATATCAAATGCTTGTAAAAACCCTTCATCAATTATGTTGTTTTTATCAAAATTAATCTCAAAAGGAGTAGATATTTCTATATCATTGATTGAAAAAGTCTTTGCTTGAATATTTTCTGTGGAAAAAAAAATATTTAACAAAGCAAGAAAGCAAAAATGAATATATAATCTCTTAAAATTAAATAGTTTAATATTAAATTTCATAAAACATATTAATGAATAATAAATTAATTACCTATAAAAAAAGTGGAGTTAACATTAATGCAGCAGATAAATTTGTTAATTTCATTTCATCTGTTTCATCAAAAAAAAGGGGCAAAAAAAAGTTTTCCAATATAGGTGGTTTTGGTTCTATATCAGATATTCCAAATCAAATAAAACAACCTAAAATTGTTGCTTGTACAGACGGTGTTGGTACTAAAGTTGAAATTGCAAACATTCTCAATAAGTACGACACAATTGGGATCGACTTAGTTGCAATGAGTGTAAATGATTTAATTGTACAAGGTGCTAAACCTCTATTATTTCTTGATTACATATCCATAAATAAAATAGATTTAAAAAAACTAAAGTC
>JGI26254J51713_1000643_pt1 | contig 13762 bp, 8 predicted proteins | sample SaaInlV_120m_DNA_3_FD_51713 | JGI IMG/M metagenome (IMG submission 51713)
TATATAGAAGAGTCAAATTATCCATCTATGGATTACTTAGTGAGGGAAGGCAAAAATGTTATTGTATCTAGGACATTCTCAAAAGTGTATGGAATGGCTGGCCTTAGAATTGGTTATTTGGTTTTGAAACCAGAACTAGCAGATAAGCTATTCGGAGAATACTCTCCTTATGGAAGAAACAAGATAATGGCTCAAACAAATGTACTAGCAGTAGCTGCGGCATCAGAAGCGTTGAAAGATCAAGAGTTTTATGCTTTCTCTTTAAAAAAAGCAAGTCAAGAAAAAGATAAAATATATAAGTTGTTAGACCACTTGGAACTCAAATATGTGAAATCCAGCACTAATTTTGTATTTTTTGAATCTAAAAAACATATAGATAATTTATCTAAAGAAATGCTAGATAAAGGTGTTCGAGTTGGGAGGGCATTTCCACCTTTTTATGAATGGTGTAGAATTAGTACTGGAACTAGTCAAGAAGTTGATAAGTTTATTTCTGCAATGTTAGAAACATATTCATGATTTATAAAACCTGCTAATTTAAACCAACCTTAATCTTTTATTTCTAGATCTCTTGAAATTACTTGAAATATTTGTGAATAGTTTTTATTATTGGGATACTCACTGAGTAAATCTTTAACAAGTTCATATGCTTTGTTGTTTTGATTTGTAAAAATGTAATTTTTCAATTGGAGTTCCTTTGTCATTAAATCATATTTATTAATACTTAAAGAATAATTTAAAAGTTTTATAGATTCATAAATTTTTTTTTCATTAAAATAATAACGAGATAAATAAGTTGATATTGGGACTGCATTTGAAGCTAAATTTGGAAGTTTATAACCTATTTTTTCAATCTGTTTTAAATCTAATGAAAACTTATTATTAGTATAATCATTCATTAAAATTCCTTGAACTTTTAGAGCGCTATATTCATTCTTTGCGATAATAATCGATGGAATTAATAGCATTAACATAATCGTTAGAAGATTGGACTTTTTATCTTTTTCAGTAAACACTCTTTTACTAAAAATAAAAGAACAGCACATTATAAAGGGAATATACTCCTGAGTTCTGTGAATAGGGAAATTAATTAAGCTATTATATACAACTAAAACTAAAACTATAATCATAGGTGTAAAAGCCGTATGATTTCTAAATGATAAAATGTTTCGAATTAAAAGCAAAAAGAATATTAAATAAATTAATAACCCTATTATCCCCATTTCCATCAAAGTTTGCAAAAAGTCATTATGTGCATAATAAGGAACTAGAATCTTTTTATTCTCGGTATTATCATTTTGTAAAGATTTATACTTCCATGAACCCAATCCATGCCCATACAAGGGGTTTTCGTTAAATAAGCTTATGGATTTTTGATAAAAGCTTAACCTTTGAATTGTTGAATCATCATCCCCTAAATTTTGAAATGAATATGTTTTTTCTATTTTATTCTGAAAATCATTTGAACTGAAGTACAGAAAAAACAATGAAGAAATTAATAATGAAATATAAATGTTTTTTCTTAATGGTTTCATTAAAATGAAATACAATAAATAAATTGTTAGAACAGAAATCAGACCCAGTCTACTTTGAAGTAGTATAATTGAAAATAAGACTACAACTTCAAGAATTTTTAAAACTAATTTTGTTGAAAACAACTTTGAATTATCAATAAGATAAATAAGAAAGACTAATTTAAATACCAGAGATGAACTGCTAATGTTTCTGTTTTGAGATATTCCCGTAAAGGATTCATTTATTGAAATAAAATCTAATAATGTGTAAGCACTTTCTATAAATATTGAGATTGTAAAAATTTGGCAGATAAATATGAATACATTATCAATCTTCTTTACAGCTATATAGCAAGTATAAAAAACAGAAATGATTATTATTAATTTATAAATCGAGATTATACTTTCGCTAGAATTATCAGAAATTAAAGAACTAAAAACAAGATAAATACTGGACAATATAACGATAACAGATTTTTCAAAATTTATTTTTAATTTATCTTTGGTGATAAAGTTGTTATATAAAATATATAGTATTGCAATAAACCCAAGAGACATCCATCTTACAGGGTTGTTATCAATAGCCCCAAACCCTGGAAGCAATGTAGAAAGGCTTACAAATAGCAGATATATTTTTTCAACAGAGCACTTCTCGTTTTGTTTAAATATTTTAAACATTACTTTTTATAAATAATATAGGTTGCCTTAACACCTGTTGCCAGATTCCACCTATTAGTTCCTACAAGTTTTCCTTGGTCATCATAGACAATGATTTCTGCAGTGTTTGGTCCTGAACTTCCTTGATTTAAAGCAACAAAATCCACAACATTAAACCCACTCTTTAGATCAAGTTTAAACCCTTTGGCTTTTTCAGTTAACAAGATTGCGGGCATTACAATCTCATCGTTTACCTGCACTTTAATTAGATCTCCATCAGGATATTCATGATCTCTTAAAACGATGTTTACATATTCTCCATCATTTCTAATTTCACCCAGGAACATGTCTACTTTAAATTGACTACTGTTTTTATTAGATTCAGATTCTTTTTTATTTAATCTTGAGAGATAAAACTCATTAGAATTTATAAATCTCTCTGGTCGCTTTTCTTCAACTTTAGCATCAGGAAAAAAGTTTTTTTTGTTTTTGTCTTCTAGTTTTTTTAGAAAAGGATTCTCTTTTTTCTTAAGATTTAACAGAGAGTTTTTTGATTTAGAATTTGAGGAAGAAAATGGGATTCCAGATGAACTATTGGAATTATCTTGAGAATAACTAACACCAATAATCATTAATGAAAACAGTAAATAAATTAAATATTTATTATCTTGAATCAACCTATTAATTTTACACTAAGATAAACCTTTAACATGCAATTAGAAAACATCGACTGGCTAATCATTTTGGCTTTTTTTATCCTATCCCTAGTAATTGGCGTAATTGTTTCAAAAAAATCAGGAAAAGATGTGACAGAGTTTTTTCTTTCAGGACGAAAAATGCCTTGGTGGCTTTTGGGAATCTCAATGGTTGCAACCACCTTCTCAGCTGACACTCCTAATTTGGTAACCGATATTGTTAGAACAAATGGTGTAGCTGGAAACTGGGTTTGGTGGGCATTCTTATTAACAGGTATGTTAACTGTTTTTGTATATGCTAAATTGTGGAGAAGGTCAGAAGTGTTAACTGATCTTGAATTCTATGAGTTAAGATATAGCGGAAAAGGGGCAGCTTTTCTAAGAGGTTTCAGAGCCTTTTACTTAGGTGCTGTTTTTAATGTTCTTATAATGGCAAGTGTTTGCTTGGCAGGAATTAAAATAGGAGGCGCGCTACTTGGATTAAGCCCAGTGGAAACACTTTTAATTTCATGTGCTATTACTGTTATATACAGTTCAATAGGAGGGCTAAGGGGTATTATTATTACAGATTTTTTTCAATTTATACTTGCTATGGTCGCTACCTTTTGGGCTGCATATGAGATTGTTAATTTACCTCAAGTAGCAGGACTTACAAACTTATTAAACCACCCAGACGTCATACCAAAGCTAAACTTAATACCAGACATAGCGGATACAGATTTATTCATTGCCGTATTTATTATTCCTCTAGCAGTTCAGTGGTGGGCAGTTTGGTATCCAGGGGCTGAGCCNGGAGGAGGAGGATATGTGGCTCAAAGAATGTTGTCTGCAAAAGACGAAAAAAATGCAATATGGGCTACACTTCTGTTTAATTTTATGCATTATGCGGTAAGGCCATGGCCATGGATCTTAATAGCATTAGCTTCAATTGTAGTGTTTCCAAATCTTGAGTCACTTCAGGTAGCTTTTCCAAACACAATAGTTGGAAATGATCTAGCGTATCCTGCTATGATTTCTTTTCTTCCTTCAGGTCTTTTAGGTTTGCTTGTAGCCTCACTGATAGCAGCTTTTATGTCAACAATATCAACTCATTTAAATTGGGGTTCTTCATATTTAGTCCATGATTTTTACAGAAGATTTTTTGTAAAGGATAAGACAGAAACACATTATGTGTTTATGGGAAGAGTCTTCACTGTTTTGCTTATGGTTTTTTCAGCATTTTTTGCGCTTTTCCTTAATAATTCCCTTCAAGCATTTGGAATAATACTACAAATTGGCGCTGGAACAGGGCTAATTTTTATCTTAAGATGGTTTTGGTATAGGGTAAATGTTTATAGCGAATTAACAGCCATGATCGTTTCATTTATTGCTGCATTAGCTTTTGAGTTTATAATTCCTAACAATTTTTCTGTCGAAGAAAAATTAATTATAGGTGTTACAATTACAACAATATCATGGCTTGTTGTAACAATGATTACACCTCCATCAAAAATGGAGACACTACAAAATTTTTATAAAAAAATTCAACCAGGAGGACCAGGGTGGAAAAAAGTAATTGAAGAATCTGAGTCAAAAGGAATTAACATAACTGGCAAAAAAGAGAAATGGGATGTTCCAAGTGGAATCTTGTGTATGCTTTTCGGGAGCATATCAGTTTACAGTATTCTGTTTGGAATAGGGTATATTTTATATTCACAAACTACAACAGGAGTTATATTTCTGATAATCTCCGCAGTGTCTGTTATTGCTCTTATGAAATTTTGGAAGAGACTATCAACAGAAGGTTAGCCTAAAATCATTCCAACTAAAGTTGCAGATAACAAAGAGACTAGTGTCCCCGCTACCATTGCTTTAAATCCGAGTTCAGTTAATAACTTTGTTTTACCAGGAGCGAGAATTCCAATTCCTCCAATTTGAATTCCAATGGAAGCAAAGTTTGCAAACCCACACAACATAATTGTTGCCATAATCACAGATTTTTGATAAGATAAGTGTAAAGCATTGCCAATGTCTTTTAGGCTAGCAAGCTCTATATACGCAACAAATTCACTAGCTGCAAGTTTAACACCAAGTAGCTGTCCCATTAGAGTTATATCTTCAGTTGCAACGCCTATTAACCACATAAGGGGCGCGAATAAATATCCTAGAATTAATTCAAGAGAAAAAGCTTCATAGATAGTATTTTCTTGAATCCAACTGTTTAGGCCAAAAACCTCAGCAATCTGATAAAAAACATTAACAAGAGCAATAAGTGCAAGAAAAACAAGAAGCATAGCCCCAACGTTTACTGCCATTTTTATTCCATCTCTTGTTCCATTAGTAATTGCTGAAAGCAAATTAGTTCCCGTAACCTCTGAGCTAATCTCAGTGTTTTTAGCAACTTCTTCAGTTTGCGGAAACATCAGCTTAGAAATAACTATTGCTCCTGGTGCAGCCATCACAGATGCTATAATCAAGTTTTTTGCAACCTCAATTCTTTGAATAGGATCATCCCCCCCTAGAAAGCCAATATAGGCAGCCAGCACGCTTCCTGCAACCGTTGCCATTCCCCCAGTCATCAACAAGAAGTATTCTGATCTGTTCATTTTGTTTAAATATCCTTTAACTAAAAGAGGCGCTTCAGTTTGTCCTAAAAAAATATTTCCAGCCACAACTAAGCTTTCTTGTCCTGAAATATGCAAGAATTTAGTTAGCAACCAAGCCAATCCAGAAACAGCTTTTTGGATAATTCGGTAATAATATAGTACGGATGTAAGGGCAGAAAAGAAAATAATTACTGGCAAAACTTGAAAAACAAATATCTCACCGTACTTAGATGAATCTGCAAGTTCACCAAAAAGAATTCTAGACCCTTGATTTGTAAATGTTACTATGGCAATAAATCCTTGACCAATCTTTTCAAATATTATTCTAACAAATTCAACTTTTAAGACGGCTATTGCAATAATTAACTGACTTGAAAGACCTATAATTATTGTTTTCCAATCAATTCTTTTTTTATTATTACTTAGGAGATATGCAATTAAAATTATACTACTTAATCCTATAATACCCCTAACTATTGACGTGATTGAAATCCCTCGTGCGGAATTATTTCCATTAAAAAAAGTTTTACTAAAAATAATAAATATTATTAGCTTTGAATCAAAATTGACATTTTATATGAAATTCTATTTCACTTCAACGTTTTGTTTTTTATTGCTCTTAGTTTCATGTGGTGGCTCTAAGTCAGATTTAAACGATTCATCACTTTCTGGTAATACCCAAAACAGCAATATTAATCAAGACAATAATTCGGGTCAAGGTAACAACACCTCTAATCAAACACCATCTTACTCCTTTGGAAATGAGCTAGTCTGGAGTGATGAATTTGATGAAGATTCATCATTTGGAATCCCAGCTGTTTCTCCAGATAAATGGAATATTGAAACTGTTGCACCAGATAATGGTAGTTGGTATAATGGAGAGTTACAGTATTATACAGATAAACAAGATAATATTAAAGTTGAAGATGGTCTTTTGAAAATTACAGCAAAAAGAGAAGATTTTCAAGGTAAACTTTATACATCTGCGAGAATAAACACACAAGATAAATTTGAATTTACATATGGCCGAGTTGAGATGAGGGCTAAACTTCCAAATTGGGAAGGTATGTGGCCAGCATTTTGGATGCTTGGAGCAAATATTGACGAAATTAGTTGGCCTAATTGTGGAGAGCTAGACATATTAGAACATGGAGATTATGTGAAAGAGAGTACTAGTAATGATCCAGGCTTGATTTCTTCAGCTGTTCACTATGGTCCCCAAGACTATTCAAGACAGGTTACATCTGTTCCAAATAAAATCTTTTTTGACACAGGTCAAGAAAGGTTTATTAGAGCTGAAAAAATTATAGATAATCCATTTGAGGAATATCATACTTATGCAATTCAATGGGCGCCTGATAAAATTCAATTTTTTATTGATGAAGAAATGTATTTTGAATTTCCGATGCAATCTCAACATTCACCATTTGACAAACCATTTTTTTACTATTAAATCTTGCTGTTGGGGGACATTGGACCGACGGATATTAGCTCCAGGATTTACCAGTGCAACCTATGAAATAGATTATGTTAGGGTATATCAATAAAATACTTTTACTAACTCCGTTTGTTCTTTTTTCAAATGTTCAAGACTCTATACAAAAGATAGATTTAGAGAACGTAACTGTTAAGTCAACAAAGATAAATTCCACAACACAACAAGCACCTCTTTCAGTTACTTTAAAAAGTTTCAGAGAAGAAAAAAACTTTAATTCACAATCATCATTTTCCGATTTTATTAAAAACACACCAGGAGTATTTACAACTTCAGCAAATAATTTCTCACAAGACCTTAGGATTTCAATAAGAGGTTTTGGCGCAAGGTCTGCTTTTGGTATAAGAGGAATAAAATTAATAGTTGATGGAATTCCTGAAACTACACCGGACGGTCAAAGCCAACTGGACAACTTACCATTAGGATTAGTATCTAATATTGAAATACTAAGAGGTCCTAATGCAAATTTATACGGCAATTCATCAGGTGGAGTTATAAGTATTAATACTTTAACTAAGTCATCTGAAAAGTATTATAGAAACTCTGGAATTTTTGGTGCATATCAGTTTCAGTCTCTTCAAAAAACAAGAATTTTAGATTGGAAAACCTCAAATTTAATTATTCATTATGATAAAAGAAGATCTAATGGTTATAGAGATCAAAGTGGATACAAATCATCTATATTAAATTTAAAATATATTAATGATTTAGACGAAAAAAATAAAATTGTTTGGCAAATAAATTACACAGACAGTCCATATGCTTATGACTCTGGGGGATTAAAACTAAACGAAGTTAATGATGACAGAAGACAAGCAAGAAAGAATAACATTGATTTCGATACATATGAAAAAGTTAAACAAATAAAAACTGGAGTTTCATGGAATTATAAGAAAAGTGAAAACTCATACTTTGATAGTTATTTCTTTTACCAAAACAGAGATTTTCTTTCAAAGTTGCCATTTAATTATGGGGGAATAATTACTCTTGACAGAAATTATTATGGGCTTGGAAGCAAGTACACAAAAAACATCAGTTTTGAAAATCGAAATAGAACTTTGGTTTTAGGAATAGACCATCTTAATCAATCTGATGACAGAAGACGGTTTATGAATGACAGTGGAACACAAGGAAGATTAACTCTAGATCAAACAGAAAAGTTTAAAACTACAGGGGTTTATTTAGTTAATCAGTCATCTTATAAATCAGGCCTGCTTGTTAGATATGGGATTAGGTATGACATCAATAAAATAGGTATTAATTCAGATAAATTAACTCTAGACAAGCTCAATCCATCTTTAGGCCTATCTTATAAGCTTACTTCCAGGGATAACATTTTCTTTTCATTTGGAACAAGCTTTGAAACACCAACATTAAATGAGCTTTCAAACAACCCCAATGGAACCATATGTCCAGGAGGATGCCCTAAATTATCCTCATATAATGAAGAACTAAAGTCTAATAATTCTTCAAATTATGAGATTGGATGGAGAAAGTCATTGTCTAATTTAAATTTCGAGGCTGTTGCATATATCACAAGCTCAGACAATGAAATTTTGCCTTTTGAGCTTGAAGGGTTCCCTGGAAAAAACTTTTATAGAAATGTTGGTTCAACTTTAAGAAGAGGGTTTGAGTTAAGCTCGCAATTTTTTTTCGACATGGGAAGCCTTAATTTATCTTATACTTTAAGTCAAAATAAGTTTAAAGACTTTGTTGTAGAGGGTAATAATTTATCAGACAACTTAATCCCAGGTATACCAAGCCAAATGTTAGATCTTGACATAGTCTTTAATCTGACAAGAGGGAGATCAATAATCATTTCAAATAGGCTAATAGGTGAAAGATATGCTGATAACGAAAATGAAACCCTTGTAAGTTCCTACAATTTGTTAAATCTAAAATATTCAAAAGAAATTTTAAGTAATAGTGAAATTTTTATAGGAGCAAATAATGTTTTCAACCATGAATACTTTGATAACATCCGAATTAATGCATTTGGAAAAAGATATTATGAACCTGCTCCAAAAAGAAATTTCTATTTTGGTATAAACTTTTCGTTTTGATAAGAATATTTGTTATACTATTAAGCCTTTCCTTTTCAGCATTTAGCCAAAACGATTCATCATACATCTTTGTTTTAGGAAACACGCAGGATGCAGGGGCTCCACACATAGGTTGTGAACAAGAGTTTTGTAAAAAAAATTATAACTCTAATCAAGACTATTTTGTAACTTCAATAGCTGTGGTTGATCCTAAATCAAGACAATTCACTCTTTTCGAAGCTTCACCTGATATTACTTCTCAGTTAAATTATATTTCTAATTTATTATTTAAAAGATTTATTTTACCAAATAACATATACATAACACATGCTCATATTGGACATTATACAGGATTGATGTATTTAGGAAGAGAGTCTCTTGGCGCGAGCGGAGTTAACGTAAGAGTTTTGCCTAAAATGAGTGATTTTCTTAAAAATAATGGACCCTGGAATCAGCTAATCAAGCTTAACAATATTGATCTAGAAGAGATTGAGTTTGATAAAATCTCTTCAATTTTTAATAATATTGAAATTATACCCGTTCAGGTTCCGCATAGAGATGAATATTCAGAAACTGCAGGATACATCATAAAGGGGAAGAATAAAACAGCCCTTTTTATTCCTGATATTGACAAGTGGGAGAGATGGAACAAAGACATAAACGAGATGGTCAAAAAATATGACTACCTTTTATTAGACGCGACTTTCTATGATGAGAAAGAAATAAACAGGGATATAAATGAAATTCCTCACCCATTAGTTAAAGAATCATTGGATCTTTTTAAAAACATGTCTTTAAACGATAAAAGCAAAATATATTTCATTCATATGAATCACACCAATATGATGCTCGATCCTGAAAGCGATCTTTCAAAATCAGTTTTAAGTAAAGGCTTTAATATTGCAAGGGTTGGACAGAAGCTTTATTTATAGATCTCCTGACTGTAGTTTTGAAGCTACTTCTTGAACCTTATCAAGAACTCTTAATAGATTACCACCCCATACTTTTGCAATTTCCTCTTCATTATACCCCCTCTTTCTAAGCTCTTTGGTAACATTCATGGTTTCTGAAGCATCTTTCCATCCAACTATTCCTCCACCACCATCAAAATCTGAGCTTATTCCAACGTGATCAATCCCAATTTTTTCAACCATGTAATCTATATGATCAATAAAATCTGAAATATTTGGTGGAGGATCTTTTCTGTCGGTTAAATAACTTCCAAGCGCAACGGTTTGAACAACACCTCCATTTTCCTTTACCCAATTTAATTGCTCGTCATCAAGATTTCTGGGATGATCTCTTAAAGCGCGTGCAGAGGAGTGGGATGCTATAACTGGAGCAGCACTAAATTCAATCATTTGCTTAATTGCCTCTTTTGAAGGATGCGAAATGTCAATCATAACTCCATAGTAGTTTAAAAGATCAACTATTTCTTTTCCAAGATCACTTAGCCCATTATGTAAATAAACACCATCATATTCTCCTGTATTTGAATCAGAGAACTGACTATGGCCGTTGTGCGCAAGGGAGACATATCTTGCTCCTCTTTCCCAAAATTTTCTAACATTTGACGTGTCAAGCCCCATTGGATAGGCGTTTTCTACACCTATCATGGCTACTCTCTTTCCTTTTGCATGTATTCTTCTTACATCATCAGAGGTTAGAGCAAGTTCTATTTGATCAGGCGCATATTCATTAACCAATCTATCAATAGCATCAAATTTGGACATTGCATTTTCCATAGCATCATCATACCCTTCTTCGTCAAGACTTCCTTGTCCTGTATAAACAATAAACCATCCAACATCTAAACCACCTTCTTCCATCTTTGGGAGGTTCACCTGCGTATCAGTGTTCATTGTGTAGTTTAAACTGTCTGTAAAGTTGATAACATTTATATCATCATGTGTATCTATTGTTATAATTGGGCTAGATGGATTGCTGCAACTTGTTAATAAAATTAATGTAATGGAGGGTAAAAGTGTAATTTTTTTCATTTATTAGTTTTTTTATTTGCTTGATTATCAATGTTTTATATACTGGTTTTATTATTTGGCACAGTATTTGCTTATGTGTGTGTGTACATTTAATATGTAACAATGAACGTTCATAATAAAATACAAACATTAAATATAAATTAAATTTTAAAACATGAAAAAAGGATTATTAACTGTTTTGCTTGCCTCACTAGTTTTAGTGGGTTGTCAAAACTACGATGATCAATTTGATGACTTAAATGCACAAATTAGTGCTTTAAAATCTCAAGTTGACGGTTTATCTTCTTTATCAGGTCAAGTGTCTTCACTATCTGGATCAATTTCTGGTCTTCAAGCTGGTGTTAACGCTGCTCAAGCTGCTGCTACTGCTGCAGGTGCTTCTGCTGATGCTGCTACTGCTGCTGCAAACGGAATTTCTGCTACTGATTTATCAGGATTAGAAGCAAGTCTTGCAACTTTAGCTGCTGAAGTAGACGCTGTTCAAGCTTCTCTTGCTACGACTTCAACTGCTGCTGCAGTTGCAACTTTGCAAGCTGAGATTGACGCTATTGAGGCTGATGTTGATGAATTACTTGCTGGTAGTAATATCTATAATGCAAATTTAACTATTAGTAGCGCATCTACTTTAGATGCTGCTGTTGCTTTAGGTAACAACATAAACATTGTAAATGGTTCAGTAACTATTACTCAATCANCTACAATGGATGCAACGGCTTTACAGTCTGTAATTGATAAAATATTTACAGTAACTGGAAACATGGTATATAGAGCTGGTGGAACAACAGTTACACCTCAAACATTCAATAATTTAGCTTCAACTGGTGACTTAACTCTTAGAGTTAATGGACCAATTTCAGCTACTTCTCTTGTTACAGCTGGGACTATTACGTTAGAAACTACTTTTACTTCTAAAGTAACAGGTGTTGATTTTAGTCTGTTATCTTCGGTTACAGATATTACAACAGGTTCAACTGCTGATAGTGTTAACTTCAGCCAAGCTACTAATGTAGACTTAGGATCTCTTGTTGTTTATACAGATGCATTGAGTATTACTACTAAAAAAGATGCAACTCTTGATATAGCTGCTTTAGATGACTTAAACGCTGCAGGAACTGCTGTTGATATGTCACTTACTGTAAATGGACCAAAAGATGTAACTATCACAGGATGGGATGACTCTTATACTGGTNCAATTANAGCTTCAAATATTGAAAACTTAACTGTAACAGGTTATGAAGGTACTATCGCTGTTGGTGATGGTGTTGAAAACTTTACAGCTACAGGTGCTATATTAGTAACAATTACAGGTGCTGATGACTTAGAGACTTTTGATCTTACAAATAAGTTATTTGATGACCCTAATATTGGGACTACTGCTAAAGCATCGGTTGCTTATGGTGCTTATGGTGAAGAAACATCTTTAGTTTTTTCTTCAGCTAGTCTAACAACAGTTAAACTAACTGGATATTACCAAGCTGTTACTTCTAGTGGAAACGCAAATTTAGTATCAGTTGATATTGATGCTTCGATGAATGACCTAAACTTAACTAACAATGATAATTTAGTTACACTTGATGTTACAGGTTCTCAAATTAACGATGTGACTCTAGTCAACAATGACGCTATAGTGAGCGCTGTTTTTGATCACTCAACGGAATTAAACTATATTGGTGCAACTGCAGATGATAAAGATGTTACTGCTACAATTACAGGAAACACTGCTATGACTTCATTAACTTGGAATGCAGAGAACGTTTCTACTTTAACTGTAACAGGAAACACTGTTTTAGCTACTATTGACTTTACAGGTCTTGATGATATCTCAACTTCGGCTACAGTAAATGGAACTGCAAACGTTTATTCGAATGCACTTACTGCTGATCTTGCTGCTGATATTTCTGATGGTGTAAGTACTCAATACGCAATTGATGGTTCTTCTGTTACTACAGGTGCTAACAATGATGCTTTAGATTTAGGAACATATACTGAATCTGCTGGTATGTCTACATTATCAGATTACCTTGCATCACTTATAGCTGATCCTGAAGCTGCTGGTGTTGTTGCTTTTGATACAGTAACATCTCATACAATTGCTACAGGTGCAACACAAGGTGCTGAATCTGCTGGTACACAAAACTCTGGTAATGCTAATACTTTTGATTCTNNTGATACAAATGCAAACTGGGTAGGTCTAGTATGGACAAATGCAGTTTCTAGTTATGTAGCTTCAAGTTCGGTAAACCCGACACAGCAATCTACACAAGCAGAAAAAAGAGCATTTATTCTTGATGTTAGTGCATTAACGGCTGGTACTTCTACTATTTCTATGAAAATTGGTGGTACAGAGGTATTTGAAAACAATGGTACATTTGGAAACGTTACAATTGCTAACACTGGTATAACTGCAATTATTAATCAGTTAAAAACTACTGCTGCTGTATCTAAAGCTGCTGATTTAGGAGCTACATTAGATGTTTACGTTGGTGCTAACTCTGCTATTCCTNCANTTACTTTAAAGACTGGTTCAACTAGTGCTNCAAACNATGAAGGGTACACAGATGCTGCAATAGCTACATTAGAAGCTACACATGGTATACTTGCTATGGCTGCTAGAGTTACTACATATGATCAGTTTACTTATACAGTAGGTGGTAATTCAGTAACTGCTTCTATTAGTTTAGCTTCAGGTATTACATCTGCTACAGGCTCTAATGCTACTGCTGCTGTTGCAACTGCAATTGCCAAAGCGTGGAATGATAAATATGGTATTGCTG
>JGI26254J51713_1000666_pt1 | contig 13525 bp, 10 predicted proteins | sample SaaInlV_120m_DNA_3_FD_51713 | JGI IMG/M metagenome (IMG submission 51713)
TATGTTACTTTTGAAACAGATTGGAAAGTTCTGTAATTAAATTAAAACTCTTTCATTATTAACAATAACATCTATTAGTCCCCATTCTGATTGCTTCATTANCTCCAAATAAAAGAAAAAACTTATTTTGAACACAGATNACTAAGTAAACATTGTTTTTGTTAATATTTGTATGTANAAATTCATCATGTTTGAAAAATTAGAAGAATTAGCAAAAAATAATAAAAAAATTTCAGATTTTCATATTAGAACTGGTTGGCCATTAGCGTTTAGGCAAACTGGAGAAATACACAAAATTCAAGAAATTGTTGTTAAAGAACAAGATCTTCAAGATCTAATATCTACTAATTGTAACGAAACTGAAATGAAAAAGTTTAGTGAAACTCATGANNTAGATTCNTCAGTTACATTAAGTGGATTAAGATTTAGAGCTAATTTTTATAAAACTATTCAAGGACCAGCTGCTGTATTAAGAAGAGTAGAGAGCGTTATTCCTGAAATGGATCAATTTGATTTACCNCAAGTTCTTTATGATATTGTCGATATGCATAAAGGATTAGTTTTAGTAACTGGACCAACAGGGTCTGGTAAGTCNACAACACTTGCNGCAATTGTAAATGAGATTAATAAAACTAGAACTTCAAATATTATTACAGTTGAAGATCCNGTTGAATTTATTCATAAAGATTTAAAAAGTATTGTGTCTCATCGAGAAGTAGGAAANCAAACCAAAACATTTTCTAGTGCATTAAAAGCTGCACTNAGAGAAGACCCAGATGTAATTCTAGTTGGGGAGATGAGAGATTTAGAAACAGTTTCACTTGCATTAACTGCTGCTGAAACAGGACACCTAGTTTTTGGAACACTTCACACTAGTGGTGCTCCTAATACCATCAATAGAATTATTGACGTTTTTCCACCTGAGCAACAAGCTCAAATAAGAGCACAGATATCTTCTTCTTTAAAGATGGTGGTTACTCAAAGACTTCTTAAAACAAAAGATGGTCAAGGCCGTTGTGCAGCGTTTGAAGTGATGAAGTGTACGCCTCCAATTCAAAACTTAATTAGAGAGGCTAAAATTCATCAAATACCTAGCATCATGCAAACTTCTGTGAGAGATGGTATGATTACTATGACTAAATCATTAGAAGAATTAGTTAAGGCAGGTAAGATAGATGCGAGTGCAGGACGAGAAGATTAAAGGATTTAACGTCCTTGAATTAATTGTTGTCGTTGTACTTATTGGCGTCATCTCAGCCATAGGTTATCCCAATTTTTCTGAATGGCGAAAAGATAGAGAGACTAGAAGCGCAGTACTTAGCATAAAATCTTTAATCGAAGGAATAAATTCACAAGTTCAAAGAGGTCAATATGCATTTGTTCAAGTACATATATTAGAAGAAGTGAATGGCGCAGAAAGAAATTTAATTGTTACATCAAAAGGAATGAAACCAGAAAAACTAGCAAGTTTGTTAAATGATGGAACTAGTGACTGGTGGGCAAAAATTGGTGATCGATGTAATATAACAGACGATGCATATTGGGATGATGATCCAGATCAAGGTGCTGATAATGTTGAAGTAAGACAAATTACTTATGATAATATGGCAACTTCTTGGGAAGGGGATGACGGAGCTATTTGTTTTAGTAAAAATGAGAAATGGTACAGTGGCGCAGGTAAATTACAATCATCCTTGCCTGAAGAGGGGGATGTAGCAAGATCTGTAGATAATACTTTATTTATTTGCAGAAGAACAAATGATCGATCAAGTTGCGATGTTGATAGCGATGGAACACCTGCTTCAGAGCATGATCATTTATATGTTATTGAATGGTCAAGATTTGGCAATGTGATACTTGAAAAATGGGATACAAGAAATTCTGATTGGGTTAAACAATAACAAGATGAAAAAACAAAAACATAATATTTCTGGACTTTCTTTAATAGAAGCACTTGTCTCAGTTGTGATTATTGGAATTGGATTTGTTTCAATTTTACAAATGACAAATTTTTCCGTTCAATCAATAGATAATTCAGGAGATAGAACTAAGGCAAATTTTTTAACTGAGATGATAGTAGAAGACGTCATTGGAAGTAAAAATTCTTTCTATGGAGTAAATTCTGATAATGAAAATATAATCTATAGTACTGATGGGACCGCATCACTAGATGGAGACACATTAAATACATTTTCAAAGCATCTAAGTGACAATAGTTGGAGTGCAGATCTGAGCTGTGGTGGAAGTAGTTCTGATACCACTACACCAGTTGAGAATAAACAAAACATCTATGAAACTCAACAAGTGGATGCTCCTCGAAATAAACAAGCTAAGTGGAATACTATATTTGAAGAAAATAGATTTTTAAAATGTAAAAGCACAACTGAAGAAAAAAAATTGCAAGTATTTGAAATATGTAAGTGGGATGCTTGTGATTATAAATTAGATTCTATAACAGATGAGCCTTTGTACATTGGTAGAGTGGAGATGAAATTAAATGAAGGTAAAAAAAGAAAATTTATATATTTTCAGTCAGACTATAAACTTAAACAATGAATAAAAAAAATTTAAAATCTATTGCTGGTCTTACATTAATTGAGATTTTAATTAGTGTGGTGGTGTCATCGATAATGATGGCTGCAATTTATACAACTTATTCAATTGTAAATTCAACTTATACTCAAGTGTTAGAAAAAGCTAAAGTAAGCAGATCTTCTAGAGATTTAATCGAGTTATTAATTCGTGATACACGAATGGCAGGATTTAAATATTATTTAGGTGATAATGATTTGGGTTTTCCAGTAGAAAGTTATTTAGAATTTGTTGGTGGTGCTACTACGGTAAAAGATAGCCATGATCCAATTGTGATAATTCCAAATGAACTTGGACATTCACTAAGTGATGCTATTGCTACTCCAACTCCAAAACATAACTTAGATGATACTTGCTGTGATAAAATTCATATTGTTTATGATGATTTTAATCAAAATGATGCTACTCAACCTTACAAAAGATATAAGCTAACTTATTTTGCAAATCCATTATCAGATGGTTCTAATGCTGATGGCCCTATAAATCCAAGATACGGCATATACAAATCCAAAATTAGTTGGCAACAAAATATTGGTCAAGAAACTGGAAGTTGGGTATCAGATTGTTCCGAGTGTTATCACAATGAATTAGTAAGAGATTATGTTGAAGATATGGAATTTATTGCATTAGATCAAAATGGAAAAGTTTTAAGTCCTTACCCAAGTACAAATTCTGAAGCTTCGAGGGGAAATTTATATAAAATTAGAGCAGTAGATATTAGGATCGCATTTATTTCTGAAAAGCCTTTCTTTAGATTTGAAAGTAGGACAGGAAATGAAAGACAATTAAGTGGATTTTCTAGAGCGATAAGATCTTTTTCAGATAGAAACTTAAGNGATAATGTAGTGGTGACCGTATACACAAGAAATATTGTTGGACAGGATATATTTTAATGAAAANAAATAATCAAAATGGATTTACACTAATTTTATCACTTGTGATGTTATTAGTAATGTCGTTGATGGGNGGNGCTTTAATTGTAATTTCTTCAGGGGATCATCAAAGCAATAATACTAGTGATCAATATCAACANACTTTTTATGTTGCTGAACATGCCTTAATTGAAGCAGAGAAAAGAATAATTAANAGAATGATTGGACCTTGGACAGAAGTGAGTACGATTACCACACCACCAGTTGGATCTACACCTACAGAGATNACTGCTCACAATAATTATATTGAGCAACTTACAGCCACAGCAATTGATGGCTTTGCAAGAAACACAGATGGAAGAGATACTCCTAGAAATACTCTTACTCCTGTAGAAACTCCTTGTTTTAAAAGTTTTAGAAATTTAATCAGAAATGATAGTGGGGGAAATTTATCTTTAGTTACAGATCATTTTACTAATCAAAATTTTGGAAGTTTAATTGAGCCAATTTTAAATACCCCAAGTGATGTAGGATTAGAGGCAGATGATGCAGAAAAAGAAAAAGAATATTTAAAAAGGTATAGATATGAGTTTTTTTCAATTAATGTTGGTTCCTCTACCTTTAAAGGAGCGGGGGCTAGTCTTAAAAAAACCTCTACTAACGCTCAAAGACAAGGAACAGCTTATAGAATATATGGTTGTGGATATTTAATGCCTAAGGGCGCAGAATTAGGCGAATTTGAGGATCCTGAAATTTTAATTCCTTTAGAAACTTTAATTATTTTATCTAGTTAAACACAAAATGAACACCATAATCATTACTTTAATTACAATCTTAATTACAATCTTTTAAAATACGGGCTATTATTAATGATAATGAAAAATATCTTTATTGGATTTTTATCACTTTTTTTATATTTCAGTTCATTAAGCATGAGCGGGGCGTGTGAATTTTTAAAAGAACAAATTGGTACCCCAGTTTCAAGCATCATTGAAAAATATGATAATTTAGACGAGCCTCCGGGTGGTGGTGATCCAACTGCTACCTACGTTAAAGAATATGACAGTTTAAATTTATGTGAAAATTCTCAATTAGAAAATAGTGTTTTAAAAGTATTTATTAAAGAAGGAAAACTCATTGGAACTGAAATTGAAGGTGCTTTGGGTGAAGCAAAAAATAACAAAATTATAGACTTTGCAAAAACACATTTAGGGTACAAAAGTGAAGTAGATTTTGATGAAGAGTGGACAGGGGCTATATCTTTGTCATCTTTTGGTGATGACGTCATTTATGGTAGAGTTAGTGATTCAAGTGGAATTTATGAAATGTTAATTATTACAAAGCCAGAGTTTGATTCATTTTTGTTCGGACCTAATGTCATAAAGTTTTTTTAATTTATGAAAATATTATTTAAATTATTTAGTTTATTAATTTTAATTATTAATTTTAATCAAACATCTTATGCAAAACCATTGCCACCTGGATCAGGTGAAGGGGATGTACCAGCTAATATTTTAATTTTATTAGATAGCTCCGCTAGTATGAGACGTACATTAGGAGATGGTATTCCTGTTATAAGCTCTGCTGCAATCGATGGAAATGGAAATAGGGTTTTAACAAGTGCCGATAAATCGCTGGGAGGATTATATCTTTTTAATTCTGCCGGTGAGAGAATTAACTTTACTGGAACCAATCAATCAGGCGGATCTTATACAAGAGATACTTGGTGGGCAGGAAGTAATACTGATCAACGATGTGATTACCGTTTAAGGGATGGATCCAGAACAACTAATCATCTTATTTCTACAACTAGAAAATATCATGAAGCTCGCTATGTAACAGGAGTAACTGTTCCAGGAACTAATATCAGTAACGAAAATCTTTTATTTGCTGTTCAATTTGATGATGGGTCCTCTTCTGTTGCAGTTATTGCCCTTGATACACAATATAGATGTAGACTTGCACTAACGGTAAATAGTGTAAAACATATTCGCGGTATGGACATTAGTGCTAATGCAGCAGGACATATTATTGTAGGAGTTTTTGGTAGATCGGGTAGAAAAAATGCTTTTCAAATGACCTGTAATCTAAATCAAGCTGATTGCGAAGAAATTACAGGTAGAGGTAAAGGTCAAACGGATGTGTTTGGCAGAATATATGACGGAAACCGTTATAGATTAAATAGCGACTCTACAAGAATGTATATTTCTGATGATGGGAATCTTTATGAATATGCAACAAGAAATGTTGGAGGACAAAATGTAATTTCATATGCCTGGGGTGAAAAAAAGGAGTGTCGTGCTAGCCGTAACTCAACTATAAACCAAATTACACAATTTGAGTTATCTAGCAATGACGATGATATTTTTTTTGTAGGAGGTAGCGGAAGAGAACTTGTAAGAGTACAATGGACTGCTGGGTACAACATTTGTACACGTATTACCGGTCTAGGAACCGCTAGTTCACTTTCAAACGCTGGTCAAGCTGCTGGAAATTTAGCTGCTGATAGCGTTAGAGTTACAAATGCACTAACTGCTATAAGTAAATCTGGTGGGAGAATTTTATTTAGTCATAATAGTTATGTTGATGAATTAACAGAAGCTAATTTTACATCTGCAAATAGAAATACAGCTTGGCAAATTCAATATGGTGGGCCAAAAATAACAAGACTAGACGGAGCAAAAGCAGCAATTATTGCCGTTTTGACAGATAGTACTTTAACTAGTGGTGCTAATTTTGGTTTTGGTCACTGGAACGCTGGCGAAGGTAGTCAGGGAAAAACTGGTAGAAGAGGTGGCAAATATTGCCATGGTAGTGGTACTTCTTGCAATTATTATGGAGGTTGGTCCGGCAATCATCCTGCTGGTCAAAGCAGAATATGTACTGGTAATTCTTGTTTAAATGTTGGAATTGGTCCAGAGGGTGCTGGTAACGCTATTCCTGTTGTTGAGAGATTAGGAGTGGAGTGGGGCACAGACTCTGAAGCATTTTCTCAGATTGCTCATGATTATTTTTTTGGTCCAGTTTCTCCTCATGACCCAAACTCTGACTGTCAGTTAAATTATGTAATTGTTATTGGTGATGGTGAGATGTCTGGTACAGGAACTGCTTCAACTAGTTTTCAAGGGCGNACGGCAGGCAGACTTACGAGAATGAGAGAGGAATTAGGAATTAAAACTTTGATGGTTGCTTATGGAGATGGAATAAAAGCTAGTGGTATGAATAGATTTAATGAATTAGCTTTAGTTGGTTCATGTGATGCAGCAGGTGGTGAAGATTGTGAACAAACTATTGTAGCCACTACACCTCTGGAACTTCAGACTGAGCTTCAGCAGAAAATTAGACAAATTTTAGCTGAGCGATTAGCATTTACCGCACCATCCATTACAGCAACCATTCAACAAGGGGGTTCATTATACCAAGCGCAATTTGCTTATGAACAATTTGGAGAGTGGAAAGGAACCATATTGAGGAAAACTTTAAATGCAGATGGAACAGTTGAACATGATCCTAACGCACCAGGAAACTGGGATGCAGCAGCTCGAGTAAGAACGCAAGCAGCTGGCGGGCCTACAGATCCTGGTACAGCTGATAGCAGAAATATATGGACACCCATTGCAGATCAAAGTTTAGATTATTTAGGAAATTGGGATAACGTTAATGAGGCTACTGCACCAACTTTAGAACCTGAGATGGAAAGACTAGGATATGTTCTTAGAAATTATCATTCCTCAACATCAAAATGTGGTGGAGATGATACCACAGATGATGAGCGAGATGGAATTCTACGTTTTTTAGCTGGTCAAGATTTTTTTGATTATGATGGAGATTGTGACACTACAGAATTAAGAAGCCATGTTCTTGGAGATATATATCATTCTCAATTAATTGAAATTGGCGCACCAGATGGAAATACCCAATTTACTGATAATAACCAAGAAGCTTACTTTAGAACTATAAATAATTATCAAGCCTTTAAAGCTTCACAACAAAGTAGAAGAAATATTTTATATGCAGGTTCTAACAGTGGATTACTCCATGCTTTTTCTGCTGAAACAGGAAATGAAGAATGGGCATTCTTACCACCCTTTTTAATTGGAAAATTACCTACATTAATTAACTCCAGACTTGATGGAGCAATTGATGGATTTAAGGGAGGTAGTAATGCAGTGTTTGGAGTAGACGGCTCTCCAGTTGTCCATGATGTGTTTATGAAAGGCTTAACTCCAGAGGGTGATGTCGAAGGTTCCGCTAGTTGGCATACCATATTATTCCAACCGTTTGGAAGAGGTGGATCTGGTTTTTCAGTATTAGATGTAACCACTCCACTAGTAAGAGATGGTTTAGGACCAATGCATATGTTCAGTGTATATAATGATTATATTAATAATGTTGTATATATCATGGACAACGAAGGAGAAGTTAGAGAATTAGAGTATTTTTCAAGCTCTGCAGAAATATCTGCTTCAGATGAAGCCCTAAAAGCGCAATCAAATTTTAATGAAGCTGTTACTGCTGATGAAGCCATCGACTCGGAGACGACTACTAATCAAGATGCAATTGCTGTATGTCAGTCTGATGCAGATGTGACTGGAGAATTTAAAACTGCTGGAACTGCTTCTTGTTACATAGGAAGAACTTTCACTTTTAGTGATATATCTTTTAATACCCCAAATAATCAATCCATACCTGAAAACATGATAAATGTTTCAGAAATGGTTGATGGTGAATTTTTGCCAGTAGAATTTTCAGATGCAAGAATGATCGATGGCCAATTTGTAATTACTTTTGATGAAGATAAAATTTATAATCCAGGTGGAAGTGTAAATGAAACAAGAGAAACAACAAATATATTTGTTCAAACCTCATGCACATCATCTTCTGGAATTGATCCATTCTTTGACTATAGTAAATTAGGTGAAACTTGGTCAACACCAAGNATTGTAAGATTACCATCAGACATTGAAGCAGAGAGAGAAGACCCAGCAAATGATAAATATGTTGCAATTATGGGTGCAGGAATGGCTAATAATAATTTATGTGCGGGCTCTGCTTTGTTTATGGTTGAATTAGACAATATGGATGAGCCAGGAAAACTTTACGGTGGAGATCAAAACGGTGGACCAATTACAATTGTTGATACATCGCCATCAGGCGTGGCTCTTGGAAATGATATAATTGAAACACCTAACGGTAGCAATATTAATAATGCGGTTCCAACGTCCCCACTTGTGATCACTCCTGATACTGGATTTGGAATTCCTTGGCGTGGGGCAATGGTTTATATTAATGATAGAGAAGGAAAAATTACTAAAATAAATTTAACAGACTCTACAAAAAATGATGCTAAATTATTTGATCAAACAACCTTATTTAGATTAAACGCAAGTACTACCAATAAAAGATATACTTTTTTCTCAATGGATGCAGGTGTAGGAGTTACCACAAAAGATTTTTGGTTGTTTGGTGGTACTGGAGACTTTAATAAACTTGGAGATATAGATAGAAATATGGATAATATTTTATATGGGATTAGAGATTTTGATTATCCTTATTTTAAACATTTAAATGGAGTGACTATTCCTTCATTTGATGATCAAGCTTTTACATCCACAGCTCATCAAGGAGCTGATAATGCTAAATCGATTGATGATGCAACTGTTTGCTCAGATGTTACAGGAGATACTGATGCTAGTCTTTGCCCAGATTCTGCAGAAAGTGCCTGGGTAATCCATTTAGATACACAAGGTGATAATAATTCACACAGAAAAGCATCTGCCCCACCAACTTTATTTAAAGGACAAGTATATTTTCCAGTTTATGAACCGCCTCCAGGATCAAATCGATGTAATATTGGAAATGCATATATTTGTGTAGCAGATGATGAATGTGGAACTAATAATTCACATAAACTTGTTAAAGGNGCAGAAGCTAACGGAAGCAACTGTACATTCATTAGAGAAGGGGTTTTATCTGAATTAGTAATATTTGGTGACAAACTTTACGCAAACGTTGCAGGGCCTAGTGAAGACAGTGATACTTTATATTCTGTTATAGCTGTTCCTGGTGAGATCTTGTCAAATACAGGTGGTTGGAGAGATACAGGATATTAATTCAAGTTATAACACTCTCACAAGTGGATCTAAGAAGCTGAAAACAACCTAAAATAGGAATATATAACCCACACAAACATATCAAGCATAGTTATAAATATAATTGCCAAACCAACAATTGAATCTTGTTTTATTTTTTTTCTCCATTTGATTGGAAAAAAATTTAAAGAATATGCATAAACTAAAATGAATATATTTAATGATGCAATAATAATGTTGATAAATAAAAAAGTATTCATTTAGTTAATCAAACCTTTCAGCTTGTTCTTTAATTTGTCTTTTACTGTATCCTCTATTTGCTTGATATCCAAATTTTTAACAGCATCTAATAAATTATTACTCATTATTTTTTCTCGTACATCAACCACCATGTCTTTAAATACTTTTTTTAAAATATCTTTGTAGTTTTTACTATCCTTAGTATTACCAATATCTTTAAAATTCATATCATTAATTGTAAAGGTTTTTTCAAAATCAAAATCAGAAGATAATACGGCTAAATTAATATTTTTAGCATCTAGGTTTTTAATATTAAAGTATTTGCTTGATTGAGAGTCGGTATTTTTAAATTCAAGATCTTGTTGAAGATTTCTTAGATTGTCTGAAGTAATTCTGTCAGAAAATTTAAAATAATAATTTAAATTTATATTGTTTAATTGAACATCGTTAATCAATATATCATTAGAAAAAATTGAGAATGTATCTAAATTTACTTTAACAAAATCTACTTCTGCTAAATTACCATCAAACTTTTTGTTAAGTATCTTAATGTTATTTGCACGAGCTTCACCACTTAAATAATCAATACTTAATTTTTTAATTGATACTTCTCTATTTAATGAACTTGAAATATTATCTTCTAATATATTTTTAATTAATCTGTCTCCTATAAATTCAACCAATATATAAAAAGATAAAGTGAATATGGTTATTATGGAAAGAAATTTTTTCATACACACTGATCTATATTAATTTAAAAAATAATTCTAATGGTTAATCGACCACTCTGGGTTATATTCTTAATTCAAAAATAATCTTATCTGTTCATTAAAAATAAGAAAAACTAAGTTTCCTATAATTAAATAAGGACCAAAAGGAATTTGAGACGAAAGATCTTTTTTATTTTTAATTATATCTGGGACAACACTTAAAAGTGCAATGACAGATGAAAAAAATATTACAAAAGGAATTGAAGCCCATCCAAACCAAAAACCAATTACAGAAAGTAATTTAGCATCACCCAAACCCATTCCTTCTTTGTTTCTTAATTTTTTATAAGTAAAAATTATTAACCAAATGATTATGTAACCAAACAAACCACCTATTAAAGAGTTAACTAAATTTGGAAACAGAGTGGTATTTAAATTTGGATCAAATGATTTTAATAAACCAATTATCATAAGAGGGTATGTTAACTCATTTGGAATTATGAAATGTTTTAAATCAATAAAAAAAATAATCACAAAACAGATGCTTAAAATAAAAAAAAGAAGAGTAGTTAATGAAACTCCAAAGAAATGAAAAATTACTACAAAATTTATTGCTGATATTAATTCTACTAAAAAATATTTAATATTAATTTTAGCCGAACAACCTCTGCATTTTGCTTTTAAAAACAAATATGAAAATAATGGAATGTTATCGTGCCATTTAATTAGGGTTTTACAGGATGGACAGTGGGATCTTCCTGTTACAACGCTTATATCGTCAGGAATTCTATGGATACAAACGTTACTAAAGCTGCCCCATATACTTCCAAAGATAAATGCTATAAGATATAACACAACTTATAATTTAATTTTGGAGGACAGTTCTATGAAACCATCAATGCAATATTGTACAAGCATCATTGCGTCTGTAAGGTGTAAGTAGAAGTTAGGACTATGAATAATGAGTTCCATCAGTCTCAAAACTATCAAAAATTTAATGAATATCAATTTATAAATAACATGTTNTTTGGTGCTAAAAAAACAGAAACAATAAAAGTCGACAATACNAGCGTTAAAGACTTAGAATTGGTTACAAAAATGNGCCAGGAGTTTGCTAAAACTCTTGATTTAAAAGAAACACTACAAACTTCATTAGAGCTAATTATTAAAAGAATTAATGCTCAAGCTGCTAACATTTTTTTAATAGATAATGATAAGCAAAACTTTCAATGTATTGCATCAAAACACCAAGCATATCTAGAAGATTTTGAAATTCCAATTACTCAAGGTGTCATGGGAAAAGCAGCACTCATGAAACAATGTATAAGAGTTGGAGATGTTAGAAAGGATGTAAGAGAAATTGCAGAATTTTATTTTGATTTAGATAATAAAACAAATTTTACAACTTATTCTGTTTTATGTTCACCATTAATTGTTTCAGATGAATGTATTGGTGTTATTCATTGTTTAAATAAAAAAACAGACAACAAACTTTTTGAAGAAAGCGATAGAAAACTTTTAGAAACTTTATCTGGTCCTGCTGCATTAGCAATTAGAAATGCTAAGATGGCAAAAGATTTGATTGTTAAAAATAGAATAGAAAAAGAAATAGAAATTGTTGGAGAGATTCAAAAAACATTACTATCTCAAAACATTAAAGAAAATTTTCCTATTGCTGGAATAAATATTCCTGCCAAAGTTGTTTCTGGAGACTTTTATAATTTTTCAGAATTATCTAATGGAGTTTACGGATTTGGAGTTGCAGATGTTTCAGGTAAAGGAATTAAATCTTCATTACTAATGTCTAAAGCATCTAGTCTTTATAGATGTTTAAGTAAAACAAATTTTTCTGCAGCAGGTCTTTTAGATATTTTAAATACAGAAATTTGTGAAACTACTTCAAGAGGAATGTTTGTAACAATGCTGGTTGGAATTTACGATAGTAACAAAAAAGAATTAACTTTATCAAACGCTGGTCATGAACCTCCGTTAATTTATTCTAAAGATGGAAACTTTTCTAATTTTGAAGAAGCAGGACCTCCTTTAGGCATTGCTCCTAAGTTTAAATTTAAAGAAACTAAAATTAATTTTTCAAACAGCTCAATGTATATTTTTACTGATGGTATTACTGAAATAAGAGATGCTAAAGGAAATATGTTAGAGGCAGAAGGATTTAAAGATTATATAAAAAAGTATCAACAAATTCCAAACCATGAAAGATTAAACAAGATTATTGAGGATATAATTAAATCTGGTCGAATACAAAAGGATGATTTAACAATTGTAACGGTTGATGGTTAATAATTATGGATAGATGTTTTTATTTACACTCTTTAAGATAGAGTAAAAATGTTTATGGGATAGTTTCCAGTTAATAAGAGTAATTACCCCCAGTTTCATGTAATAATTCTAATTTTGGGTCAAATATCTGATAATTAGAAATAAATCCTGCAATCCTAGTCAAATCTCTAATTTAGAGTGAAATCTCTCATAATTTGCTATAAATCCTATACTGGTAGTCAAATCTCTAATTTAGAGTGAAATCTCTCATAATTTGCCACAAATCAGATTTAATTAGTTAATTTGAGTTTAGTCCCCAGATTTAGGCTTTAACCATAATATAAATTGTATCAAAATCTAATATTGCCATCCGCAATAATCAACAATTTGATGGATCAATGTTAAAATTTATATATATTATCCCAAAGGGATGAGTGATGTAAGGCTGTTTGAGCTTTTGTTAATATTCATATTTATCTCTAACACACAGCATAAAAAATATAAATTATCTCTAACACATAGGATAAAAATTAAAATTATCTCTAACACAAATCAATAAATTTATTGAAAATATAAAAAATGTTGATTTTATTGACTTTTTTAAAAATATGATAATATTAATAATTATAACACAAAATAAATATAGCTCTAACACATTTTATGTTTTATATTCATAATATTAAAAACGTTGATTTTGCTTACTTTTTTAAAAAAGAATATTATGTTAATTTTCTAACAC
>JGI26254J51713_1000668_pt1 | contig 13475 bp, 16 predicted proteins | sample SaaInlV_120m_DNA_3_FD_51713 | JGI IMG/M metagenome (IMG submission 51713)
TCGCTGATCTGTTCTTGGATACACATCCATTTAATGCTGGCACAACTGCCAGTGACACCTTAAAAATGGAGCTACCTCTTTTGACAATGAAGGGTAAATCCTTCAATAGTAGAGAAGCAGCAAGTATTCTTACCTCAATCAACCTCCCCGAACTCATCACCAACACCCCAGAAGAGTATGAAGCCCTAGCTATCGAACTTGCAACAAATCCAGGTAAGCTAAAGGCCATTAAAGATAAGCTTAAAGGTAATTTGTCCACTGCACCACTCTATGATACAAAACTATTCGCTAAAAATATAGAGTCAGCTTATACTCAAATCTATAAGAGACATCATGAGGGACTAGATCCTGATCATATTTATGTTTAGTATTCCAGCATATTTACTTCAATAAGCTATTGTAAAATAAGTTCATTTTTAAGGGAAAGAATGAAAGATTTAAAAACCATACTTGTTACTGGCGGTGCTGGATTTATTGGTTCCGAATTAGTCAGATACCTTTTAAGTTCAACTGACCATAGCGTAGTCAATGTTGATAAGTTAACTTACTCAGGCAACTTGCAGTCTCTAGAATCAGCAGATAAAAGCAAAAGATATCATTTTGAACAATTAGATATTTGTGATGAACATGAAATTCAAAGAGTATTGCTAGAGAATAAGCCAGATACCATAATCCATCTAGCAGCCGAGTCTCATGTTGATAGATCTATTGACGGCCCTAAAGACTTTATTCAGACAAATATCGTTGGAACATACGCTATGCTAGAACAATCTAGACAATATTGGCAGTCACTTCAAGGTGAAAAAAAAGATAATTTTAGATTTCTTCATGTTTCAACAGATGAAGTTTATGGAGATTTAGATGGAACAGATGATTATTTTTCTGAAGAAACATCCTACGATCCAAGCTCACCATATTCAGCCTCTAAAGCGAGCTCTGATCATCTCGTAAGGGCTTGGCATAGAACTTATAACCTTCCAGTGCTAATTACAAATTGTTCAAATAATTATGGCCCTTATCAGTTTCCAGAAAAACTCATTCCACATATAATTTTGAATGCTATTTCGGGTAAGGACCTTCCTGTTTATGGAGATGGTAAGCAAATACGTGATTGGCTATTTGTCAATGACCATGTTCGTGCCTTAATGACTGTTGCCATTTCAGGAGATATTGGTGAAACATACAATATTGGAGGGAATAATGAAATTCAGAATATCGATGTTGTTACAAGAATTTGTGAACTTCTAGATGAATTAATTCCCGGTAAATTAAACGGACTGAGTTCTTTTAGTGAGTTGATTACTTATGTGAAGGATAGGCCTGGGCATGATGTAAGATATGCAATTGATGCTTCAAAAATCAAGAATGATTTGGGCTGGAAGCCTAAAGAAGATTTTTTATCAGGAATAAGAAAAACAGTGCAATGGTATTTAGACAACTTAACTTGGTCTGAAAATATTCAAGATGGAAGTTACAAGCTTGAGCGTTTAGGAGTGAATTTGAAATGAAAGGTATTATTTTAGCAGGGGGTTCTGGAACTCGACTTTATCCATTAACCAGAAGCGTTTCTAAACAGCTTCTTCCAATTTATGACAAACCAATGATTTATTATCCTTTGTCAATTTTGATGTTAGCTGGAATCCAAGAAATTCTAATTATATCTACTCCAGAAGACTTATCAAAATTTGAAAATCTCCTTGGCGATGGATCAAATATTGGAATTAAATTAGAATACAAAGCCCAACCTTCTCCAGATGGATTAGCACAGGCTTTTATTATTGGAGAGGAATTCATAGGCAATGAAAGTGTCGCGCTTATTTTAGGTGATAATATATTTTATGGTCAAGGACTAACTGACTTATTGATAGGTGCAGTTTCAAATGTTAAGAATAACAATATGGCCACGGTATTTGGATATCATGTAAAAGAGCCTTCTAGGTATGGCGTTGTTGAGTTTGATGACTCTAATAAAGCAATAAGTATTGAAGAAAAACCACTGAATCCTAAAAGCAACTATGCGGTAACAGGACTATATTTTTATCCCAATGATGTAGTAGATAAAGCACATTTGGTTAAACCATCTGAAAGAGGAGAACTTGAAATTACTACTATAAATGAAATGTATTTGAATGAAAATCGTTTAAGAGTTAATTTGTTTGGACGAGGATATGCATGGCTGGATACTGGTGCTCACGAAGACTTGCTTGAGGCTTCAATGTTTATAGAAACTATTGAAAGAAGACAGGGGTTGAAAGTGGCTTGTATTGAAGAGATTGCATTTGAAAAAGGATATATCTCTAGAGAGAAATTGATAGAGATTGCCAGTGTGATGAAAAATAATCAGTATGGCCAATACTTATTAGACTTATAGTTGAAAGACAATGAATTTTATATCCCAATCAATACCTGAAGTATTCTTAATTGAGCCAGTAATTCATAAAGATATTAGGGGTTATTTTGTTGAAACTTTTAAGCAGGCATTATTTGATGAAGCAATTGGTTATAAAGTTAGTTTTGTTCAAGACAATGAATCAAAATCAATTTCGCGGGGAGTCCTTCGCGGGCTTCATTTTCAGTCATATCCTCATACCCAAGGCAAATTAGTTCGAGTTATAAGTGGAAAAGTTCTAGATGTCGCAGTAGATATAAGAAGAAATAGTAAAACTTTTGGGCAACATGTAGCTATTGATCTGAGTGAAGAAAATAAAAAACAACTCTTTATACCACGCGGCTTCGCTCATGGATTTGTTGTGTTGAGTGATAGTGCAACTATATCATATAAAGTGGATGCATATTATGCAGCTAAGCATAATGAAGGTATTGCTTATAATGACCCTGATATTAATATTGACTGGGGTTTTTCAGAAAGTAAGATAATTCTCTCTGAGGCTGATAAAAATTATCCGACTTTGGCAAACAGTGATAAATTATTGTGATGTGATAATGATATGTTTGTATTAGTCACAGGAGCAAGTGGGCAGTTAGGAAAATCACTTAATCGTTTTGTTGAAAACAATATACTGAATCATCAATTTGTTTTTGCAACAAGAGAGCAGTTAGATCTGTCGAATTTCAAAAATGTTCGCAGATTTATTGAAAAAAATCAATTTAATATAATAATAAACTGTGCTGCATATACTTCAGTAGATAACGCTGAAATTGAAAAAGAACAGGCAAATTTAGTTAATCACTTGTCAGTAAAAAACATTGCAGAAGTAGCTAGAGATAATCATATAAAGCTTATACATATTTCAACTGACTATGTTTTTGATGGCTCGAAACTTGCATCATATGATGAAACTGATAATACTTCTCCGCTTAATGTATATGGTAAGACTAAGCTTGATGGGGAGAATGCAATTCTATCGATTATGGAATTAAATGCAATCATTATCAGAACCAGTTGGGTTTATTCAGAACATGGAAATAACTTTGTAAATACAATATTAATTTTAAGTCAGAAAAAAGATAAACTAAATATTGTATCTGACCAGATAGGCTCTCCAACCAATGCTAAAGATTTAGCAGGCGCAATAGTAAGCATTATAAATAACAAGAAATTTTATGAAACTGATACACCTTCTGAGGTTTTCCATTATTCAAATGATGGAGAATGTAGTTGGTATGATTTTGCAAAAGAAATAGTTAGTCTTTCAGGCACAAAGTGCATTATCAGTCCAATAGATTCAAAAGATTACCCACAAAAAGCCTTAAGACCAAAATATGTTTTAATGGATAAGAGGAAAATTCAAGATTATTTTGGTTTGGAGATTCATTTTTGGACAGATTCTTTAAAAAGCTGTATCAAAGATTTATCAGCTTCATCAAACTGACCTAATGATGAATTAATATGCAGAACTTACAGATAATAATTCCAAAAAGAATGGAAGGTGAAAGGCTTGATATTGCATTAGCTAAAATGCTGCCTGAATTCTCTAGGTCAAAGATAACAGCATGGATAAAATCTGGTGAAGCACTCATATATGGAAACAAATTTAAACCAAAAGACAAGGTTAATGGAGATGAAATTGTTTTCCTAGCAACAAACCTGCGTCAAAATACTGTTTGGTCGGCTGAAGATATTCCAATAAATGTCATTTTTGAAGACGAAGATATATTAGTTCTCAATAAACAATCTGGGCTTGTAACACATCCTGGCTCTGGTAATTGGAGTGGCACCTTAGCAAACGCTTTATTACATTATGACCCCAGTCTTGAGAGTCTCGATAGATCTGGGATAGTCCATCGTTTAGATAAAAATACCTCAGGATTAATGGTAGTTGCGAAAAATCAAAAGTCTCAAAAATATTTAGTGGAGCAACTTCAAAGTCACTCTATATCCAGAGAGTATTCCGCCATTGTATACGGTCATATGATTTCAGGCGGCACCATAGTGAACCTTTAGGAAGAGACCCTAAAGATAGAGTGAAACAAGCAGTATTAAGAAATGGACGAGAAGCAACAACTCATTATCGTGTAATTAATCGATTTAAAAGTCATACCCATGTTAAAGCAATTCTTGAGACAGGGCGAACTCATCAGATTCGCGTTCATTTATCACATATTGGACACTCTCTAGTAGGCGACTCAATTTATGGTGGGAAGGTACGATATCCAAAAAAAGCAAGTGAGGATCTAAAAAATGAGCTTTTTAATTTTAGAAGGCAAGCTCTACACTCAAAAAAATTAACATTAAAGCATCCAAAATCTGGAGAATTATTGTCATGGAAGCTTCCACTCCCAGAAGATATGTTAAAGCTGTTAGAAGTGTTAACTGAATTTGATAAGAATTAACTAAAAATTCATGAATCAACTGTTCAATATGAAATTATCATCTCACATTGAAATATTAATCGGTAAATCTTAGTAAAAGCTTTATAATTTATCTTACTAAAAAATCATTAATTAATTTGGAGTTATAGTGAAAAAATGCCTTATATGTAGCAATGAATTCAATCCGTTTGTAGATTTTGGAAGTATGCCAATTGCCAATGCATTCTCTACTAAAAAAGAGCTTGAAAATGAATATTTTTTCCCTATGCAAGTTGGTTTTTGTGAAACCTGCAAGATGGTTCAGTTGCTTGAACAGCCTGATCGTGAAAAGATGTTTCATGACAGCTATGCCTTTTTCTCTTCTACTTCGAATTATATGATTAATCATTTTAAAAAGTTTGCTAATTCAGTAAGCTCACTTCAGAATCTCAGTAAAAAATCTTTTGTAGTTGAGATAGGAAGTAATGATGGAATAATGTTGCAAAATTTTGTATCTGACAACATTCCGTGCCTTGGAGTTGAGCCATCAAAAAATGTAGCCCATGTCGCAATGGAAAGAGGCATTGAAGTAACGACTGAATTTTTTGACAGACCGTTAGCAGAAAAAATTTCAAAAACTCATCAAAAAGCAGACGCCATTCTTAGTGCTAATGTCATGTGCCACATTCCTTACATGCATTCAATTTTTGAAGGCGTTAAAGCACTGTTAAAAAACGACGGTGTTTTTATTTTTGAGGATCCTTATCTTGGTGAAATTATTGAAAAAACATCTTTTGATCAAATTTATGATGAGCATGTTTTTCTTTTCTCTGCATTATCTGTAAGTCATATTGTAAAGAAGCATGACCTTGAATTAATTAATGTCGAGCCTCAAATTACTCATGGCGGGTCAATGCGCTATACAATTGCTCACAATGGAGTAAAGAAAGTTTCGGAAAATGTTTTAAGTTTGATTGGAAAAGAGAAGCAAATGCGTCTTGATAAAAAAGAGGCCTATATGGATTTCACTGATAACGTTAATAAGATAAAGAAAGACTTAATTGAACTTCTGACAAAACTTAAAAGTGATGGAAAAAAAGTTGTGGCATATGGAGCAACATCCAAAAGCACAACTGTGACAAATTATTTCGGTATCAGTCCTGATCTTATTGAGTGTATTTATGACACTACCCCAATTAAACAAAATAAATATTCACCTGGTGCCCATATACCTGTATTGCCTTATGATCAATTCAGGGATAGTGATCCTGATTATGTTCTTCTTTTTGCTTGGAATCACGCTGAGGAAATTATGAAAAAAGAAAGTGATTATATGGGCAATGATAGACGCTGGATAACTTACATTCCCAATGTGACGGTTATTTAGCATGATACTTTGTTCAAATCCATCAGAACAATTTAAGAGTTATCAGTCTGAAATTGAGCTAGCTGTATCCACAGTAATGCGAAGCAAGAATTATATTCTAGGAGAGCAGGTATCCCTTCTAGAAGAAGAATTTGCAAAATATATTGGAACTTCATCTGCAATTGGTGTTGCTAATGGAACAGATGCTATTGAGATTGCACTAAGGTCTTTAAATATTGGCTATGGAGATGAAGTTATTACTGTATCGCATACAGCTGTTGCAACAGTAGCAGCTATTGAGGCTTCAGGTGCAAAGGCTGTCTTGGTTGATATTGATCCAAATTTTTATACACTCAATCCAAATCAACTCGAGATGGTCTTAACAAAAAGAACAAAGGCAGTTATAGCCGTGCATTTATATGGCAATGCAGTAGATTTAGATTCAGTGTTAAGTTTTTGTAAAGCAAATAAAATATTTTTGATTGAGGATGTATCGCAAGCTCATGGTGCAAAATATAAGGGTAAGAGGCTCGGAAGCATAGGGGATATTGGTTGTTTTAGTTGTTATCCTACAAAAAATTTAGGAGCAATTGGAGATGCCGGATTAGTGACAACAAATAATCTTGATTTGGCTAATAAAGTCCGAATGATTAGAGAATATGGTTGGCACAACCGAACCAGTATGTTTCCAGGAAGAAACTCAAGGCTAGATGAGCTTCAGGCAGCAATATTGAGAATAAAGTTAAAATACTTAGATTCTGATAATCAAAAGAGACGTGATACAGCAAAATTTTATTATGATAATTTATCTTTGCTTCCAATAGAATTTCCAAAGATTAGTTTGAATGTCGAGTCAGTTTTCCATCTTTTTGTTATTAATGTGGAAAATCAAAAGAAGTTGATTGACTATCTTAAAAAAGAGGGTGTTATGGCAGGAATTCATTACCCGTTACCAGTTCATTTGCATCCTGCTTACAAAGATAGAGTGGTTATTTCAAAGGATATGAGTGTTACTGAAGGCATTGTTAAAAAAATTGTTTCATTGCCTATCTATCCTGAGTTGTCACATAGTGACACCAAATTAATAGTTAATGCTATGAAAAAATTCTTCAAATGATTAAATAAAAGAATCTGTGAATATTGAATTAATAGTCAGCTTTATCTTCNTAAGTGCGAAAAATGTATGATNTTCAAAAAGAGTTAAAGAATAAAGTTATTTGCATAACTGGTGCAAGTGGATATATTGGATCTTCCTTAGTGAGCGAATTAGATAAGTATCCAGTCAAAAAAATTATAAGGATTGGTAGAAAAAAACTTAAAGCTCTTGAAGGTATTGAGGACTGGATTCTTGATTTGAATGACTTTAATAGCTGGTTAAGAATTGTTAAGCATTCCGATATTATTTTTCACTTATCTGGTAATACAAGTATCTCTGTTGCAGAGAATGACCCAAAAAATAGCTTAATTTCAGAAGTCTTGCCTATTAAAAATTTAGTTAAAGCTTCAAAAGAACTTCTTCGTATCCCAAGAGTTGTNTATGCATCAACTGCAACGATTTATGGTTTAAGTAAAGAACTTCCAATTTTAGAATCACATTCACCAGTTCCGGAAACTTGTTATGATGCTAATAAATTAAAAGCAGAAAAANATCTAGAAATTGCCAGTAAAGAAAANTTAATTAACTCTGTTTCATTAAGGTTAGCCAATGTTTATGGCCCAAGCCATAATGAAAGTTCAGCTTCTGATAGAGGAATTTTAAGCAAGATAACTAGGATGTGTTTTGAAAATAAGACTATTTCTTTGTATGGCTCAGGTAAATATATTAGAGACTACGTATATATTGATGATGTTATTAGCGCTATATTATTAACAAGTATTGTGAATTATAATGAAATTCGTAAAAGCACAGAAATGATTTTTAACGTTTCAAGTGGAAAAGGAACTTATGTTAAAACTGCATTTAATCTCATTGCTAAAGAGGTAGAAAAAATCACAGGTGCTAGTATAAATATTGAGAACATACCATGGNCAAGTCAAGTTTCTGAGATTGAAAAAAGAAACTTTATTGGTTCAGCTGAAAGATTAAAATCTTTAACAGGTTGGTCAGCTAAAACTTCAATAGAGGATGGCGTTCATTTGTTGGTTAATCATTATAGTAAGGAATACATATGATGGAGTCAGTTCAATTAATTCAATTTCCTATCTTTAAAGAAGAGAATGGTGAACTCTCAGTATTTGATCAAAATTCTGACGCGATTCCTTTTTACATAAAAAGAATCTTTAATGTAAGATCTGATAAAGGCAGTATCAGAGGTCAGCATGCTCATCGTCTTTGCTCTCAAATGCTTATATGTTCTAATGGCGCTATAGAGGTTCTCTGCGATGACTCAACTAATAGAAAGGTTTTTGTATTAGAAAAGCCAAATTATGGTCTACTGGTTCCCCCAGGTATTTGGGCAGAACAAAAATACATTGAACACAATACTACTNTGACTGTAATCTGTGATCGCCCCTACGAGGCAGAGGATTATATTAGTGANTATCAANTCTTTAAAGAATTTGTTACTCATTCAAATATTAGATAAAAAAAAAGGATAAAAATTGAAAATTATAGTGACAGGAGCAATTGGGCATATTGGCTCCTATATTATTCGAGATTTAGGGGTTTCTTTTCCAGGTTCCAANGTCGTCATGGTTGATAATATGATGACGCAACGTTTTCCATCATTATTTAATCTCCCATCAAATTCTAATTACAGCTTTATTGAAGGGGATGTTAGTCAAATAGACTTAAAACCAGTATTTTTTGGTGCTGACGTTGTAATTCATTTAGCTGCGATTACTGATGCCGCAGGCAGTATTAATAAAGCTGAGGAATTAGAGGCTAATAATTTTCAGTCAACACTTAGAGTCGCTGAAGCTTGTATAGAAGCGGACGCGTCATTAATTGCAATTTCGTCTACCAGCGTCTACGGAACGCAAAAAGATCAAGTTGATGAAAACTGTTCTGATTCTGAGCTTCAGCCTCAGAGCCCTTATGCCACAACAAAGCTTAAAGAAGAAGAGTTAATAGCAAATTTATCTAAAGACAAAGGGCTAAAAGCAATTCATTGTCGGTTTGGAACAATTTTTGGTGCTTCGCAAGGTATGCGTTTTCATACGGCTGTTAATAAGTTTTGCTGGCAGGCCGTAATGAATCAACCAATAAGTGTCTGGACTACAGCTTATGATCAAAAAAGGCCATATCTTGATTTATTGGATGCATCAAGAGCAATAGCTTTTATTATCAAAAATAATATTTTTGATGGGCAAATATATAATGTGTTAACTTCTAATGCTACTGTTAGACANGTAGTTGATACAATTAAGGAGTTTGTCCCAAATTTAGAAATAGAGTTTGTCGACAATCAAATTATGAATCAACTTTCATACGAAGTTTTGTGTCAGCGATTCAAATCAAAGGGCTTTGTTTTCTCTGGCAATATGCGAAGAGGTATAAAGGAAACTATTGANCTATTAAAGTACGCTAATAAGTAACCAATCTTCTCTAAGATCTTAATTTATTAGTATGTGATTTGTAAAACTAAAATCATAAAAAAGATATCATGCTAATTTAAATAAGCTTATGAATTTATTTCCACAAAATGTAAAATTTCTCTCAACAGAAAGATTCATTCAAGGTGGAAGCAGCTCAGGAAACTTTGAAAACTTTAATTTAGCTCTACATGTCAATGATAAGCTAGAAGACGTAATAGCGAATCGTTCAATATTGAACAATCATTATAATTTACCATCTAACCCAGTATGGATAAATCAAACACACTCTTCCATTTGTGTAAATGCTTCTAAAGTTAAATCAATCGTTGAGGCTGATGCAAGTTTTACCTCAAAGCCAGGGGTAGTTTGTGGCGTATTAACTGCCGATTGTTTGCCAGTTTTTATTAGTAAGAAAGACGGCTCAAAGGTAGGCGTAGCTCATGCAGGATGGAGAGGACTAATTACTGGAGTGATAGAGAGTTTACTTGAATCTTTAGAGTGTGAGGGAGATGATTTAGTCGTTCATCTAGGACCTGCAATTTCAATGAATTNTTTTGAGGTGGGTGAAGAAATTAAAGCATTATATTTATCTAAAAATGACAAGTTTTATCGTTCATTTTCTTTTAATAAAAATAAGCACTATCTTGATTTATATGACGCGGCAAGAATAGTTCTTGAAGGTTTTAACGTAAAGTCAATTTATGGCGGAGATAGGTGCACCTTAGGCGAGTCAAAGCATTTTTTTTCTTACAGAAGGGATGGAGTTAACTCTGGTAGGATGGCACACCTTATTTGGATTAAATCAATTTAGCTATCTTTTGGCTTTACTTTCCCCTTAGCATTGAATTCTAATTCACCACTAATTTTATTTAGCAGGTAGTAATGAAGTAACTTTTGTTTACGCTGTTTCTGCTGAACGATACAGCCACGAACTTCAAACTTATCATTCAGCTCTATATCTTCATATTTTGAATTAAGACACCTTAATAATTTTTTATCTTCCTTCTCAATGTATTTGCGAAAATATAGCTCATCTTCAAAATCTAAAATAACATAAGCATTATGATGAATTGGCATTGAAGGGTCAACAATGATAATACAATTTTCACTGAATTCAGGTGACATCATGTCACCAATATTTTGAAGTGCATATGGCTCAGAATTAGTAGCACATGTGCTTTGAAAAAGTATTTTAGATTCTTCTAATGCTGACATTGAGGGCAATAATAGGTTGCACGTTGATTTTGTATAATTCTTTTAATTTTACCATTGCATCGAATACAAGGCATATTTTCACGATCATAAACAGATAAAACTTGTGAAAAATAACCAGGGCTACCATCAACATTTGAAAAATCATTGAGTGTTGTCCCACCATTATTAATTGCATCTGCTAAGATTTTCTTTATAGATTTAGTTAAGATTTTATAGCGATTTTTTGAGGTTTTTCCTGATACTCTTTTGGGTGAAATGCCAGCTAAAAATAAACTTTCAGAAGCGTAAATATTCCCAACACCTACGACAATATTGCTATCCATAATAAAAGTCTTGATATTTTTTGATTTTCCAATCGACGAGTTATAAAGTACATCATTATCAAACTCATAACTCATCGGTTCTGGGCCAAGATTACTTAATAATTTAAGTTGGTTATCTTTGTCTTGCCATAAAATTGAGCCAAATCGACGTGGATCATTGAATCGGATACATGTTAGATTGTCTAACTTAATCTCAAAATGCTGATGCTTCTTTAAAGGTTCATTTGAGGATACTACACTTAGTGAGCCTGACATCCCGAGATGAATTACAACCTGTCCAGAATTGAAATCAATTAGAAGATACTTTGCACGTCTAGAAATCTTTAAGATGGTTTGTTGCTTTAATGTTTCAATGAGGTGGGGTGGGATCTCCCATCGAAGTTTTTTTTTATAAATGTGAACAGATAAAACCGTTCTATTTATTATTAGAGGTTCTAGCCCTCTTTTAGTGGTTTCAACCTCTGGAAGTTCTGGCACTTATCTATTATTGTTCATTAACAAGCGCAATCTTCTTGGTTGTACCAAAGTCAGTTTTAGATTTTTTTGCATTTTTTAGCTACACTACCTGAATAGGATCTAATGTTGATGGGTAGTTTTGCCAATCAGCAAAAGTTGTAGGATGATTTGACATAATTGCTTAGCCTCCAAGCATTGCTTTTTTTAAGTTTTTTTGGATTGGGTTATCAGATAGAAAGATCCCAAAGAATGCTTTTTTAAACTCAATCCCTCTAATTAACTCAATGAGCTCAGAATTTTTAAGAACATGAGTACCTATTTCAGGAATATATATAAATTCATAGAAGTCACCTGCAGAAACATCAGTTTTAAATGAAGACGATAACTGTTCAATCTCGCTGCTTATTGGATCAGTGTTGTTTTCTGTGGAGTTTTCAAGTCCTTCACTTAATGCTTTTTTCATTGCGTTAGCTGTTACTACAGTGGAGGTTACATCAATGCGAATAGCCATTGGAGCATTAATGTTTACTATTTCTTTTGCATTTGAGCTTCTAGTTTCAAGATACAAGCTACCTTCATATACCTTCATAAAGAAGATAATTCGAGTACCCTGCCCATTTTTAGTCATTGTGCTAGTCTTAAATTCTATTTGAGCAGGAGCATCTGCTCCATATATTGGCGTAATTAAAGATACAAATAAAAAAATTAAGAATGTAGTAAAAAATTTCTTGAGAATTAATTTCATTTTTAATAGTTTTGTTAAATAAAGCTCAATTATAAATATAATCTTTAAAAATATAAATACAAAAATGCATTTACGGTAATTATGAATTATCTATAATGTAATCTTTTTAATTAAANAATAAAAATANTATGAATCCATTAACTTCTGTCAAAGGCACTATTATTAGCGGCTTTGTTCTTGCAATAATTGTTGCCTGGTATGTTTCACCTGAAANCTCATCTCTNGTTCAGCGTAATCTCAGTGTTTGGTTGCATGCTTTATTTGGAGTCACTTGGATTGGGCTTTTATATTATTTTAATTTTGTTCAGGTTCCAGCAATGGCTGATGCCTTAGCTGATGAAGGTGGGCCAGGGCCGGCAGCAATTGGAAAATATGTCGCTCCCAGAGCACTTCTTTGGTTTCGTATGGCCGCAGCNGCTACATGGCTAACAGGTGCATGGGCTCTATCCATCTCACCACAATATGGTTTTACTCAAACTTTTCTTTTTCAGGCNNCAGCNGGCCCAATGATGAGTTTGGGGGCATGGATGGGAACAATAATGCTTTTTAATGTATGGGTTCTNATTTGGCCTAACCAGAAAAAAGTTCTGGGAATTGTTGAAGCTANTGCNGATGAAATTGCTAAGGCAAAGTTTACTGCTGCTATGGCNTCTAGAACTAATGTTGTTCTATCAGTTCCNATGCTTCTATGCATGATCGGCGCTGGTCATGGAGGCTACCTGTTCTAATTAATACCGATCTTTAAGGTAAAAAAAACTGGGCTTGCCCAGTTTTTTTTATTAAATAATAATAATTTGCAAAAATGCAACAATTCTGAAAAAAAAGTTTTATTTCCAATTAAATTTTAAATTAATATTGAGAAAATTTAAATAATATTTTATTGGTTAATGCTTCTTAAAACCCTATTTTATAATGTTTTTAATAGTATTAAAAATGAATTGTTGAAAAAAAACCACTAAATGTATTATTTTTACAATTTTTTGTTGACAATGACTGTAAAGGTCGTTATTATGTGTGTATTGTTATTTGCGAAAGTAACAAAAGGGTGTTGGAAATTCCAACAATTAAATATTCTAAATGG
>JGI26254J51713_1000684_pt1 | contig 13300 bp, 10 predicted proteins | sample SaaInlV_120m_DNA_3_FD_51713 | JGI IMG/M metagenome (IMG submission 51713)
AAACTCCTTGATGGTATTGATTTTTTGAGGCCCCACTTGCTTTCAAAGATCCTATTGAAACCACGAAATAAATGAGGCTTTTTTTATGGTATTTGAAGCCACTTTAACCTAGGGAGAACTATTTATACAATGGAGTTTGATAAGGAGTCTCAGCAACGTATCCTTCGAGTTGCTGCTGATAAAAATGAAGGGCGACCCATTGAGGAAATAGATGGGCAAATAGCTAGAGTTCTCGACCTACATCCTGAGTTCGATCCTATTTGGGAAGAGGGTGAGATGGCATCAATTCCAAGAGAAGTCAACGGTATGATCGTGAACCCTTTTGTGCATACAGTTTTACATGTGACCATTGATCGCCAACTTCAACTGGAAGCTCCGGAATTTGTTGCTACTGCCTATCAACGTTTAACCAGTCAGGGTATGGAATCACATGAAGCCCTTCATGCGATTATAGCTATATATGCGAATCTGCATTTTGCCAGCACACGGAGAGATATGCAGTTCGATGCTCTTGCTTATGAAACTCAGATTAATGGATTGGACTATAAGGAATGATAATGCAGGGAATTATAGAACTTTTGCAACTGTTTTCCCAAGGTCAGCGGGGCTTTTAACGACTTTGATTCCGCAGCGGCGCATGACTTTCATTTTTTCTTCAGCTGTGCCTTTTCCGCCGGAGATGATTGCTCCAGCATGACCCATGCGGCGTCCTGGAGGAGCTGTTTGTCCAGCAATAAAACCAATAACCGGTTTTGTGACATGTTTTTTTATGTAGTAGGCAGCTTCATCCTCTGCTGACCCGCCAATTTCGCCAATCATACAGATCGCTTTTGTGCCCCTATCTTTTTGGAAAAGCTCCAGCGTGTCAATATACTTTGTCCCGATAATTGGATCACCACCAATACCGACGCAGGTTGATTGACCGTAGCCTAATGCCGTTAATTGACCAACTGCTTCGTAAGTGAGAGTCCCGCTCCTGGAGATAATACCGANATTCCCTTTTTTGTGAATGTGGGCNGGCATGATGCCGATCTTACATTTTCCAGGTGAGATGACACCAGGGCAATTGGGGCCGATCAACCGCGACTCACTAGCCTTGATATAGCGATAAACTTCCACCATATCTGATATAGGGATACCCTCTGTAATACAAATGATCAACTCGATTCCTGCGTCGGCGGCTTCAAGAATGGCGTCGGAGGCAAAAGCGGGTGGCACAAAAACCATTGTTGCGTTGGCTTTCGTTTTTTTTACTGCGTCTCGTACAGTATTGAATACGGGAACCTTCCCTAGAACAGTTTGCCCTCCCTTGGCAGGCGTAACCCCACCAACCAATTTAGTCCCATACTTCATGCATTGTTCGGCATGAAACTGTCCTTCGCGCCCAGTAATACCTTGAACGATTAATTTTGTTTTTTCGTCTACCAGAATGCTCATCGTATTGCCTTTACAATTTTTTGCGCACCATCTTTCATACCTTTTGCCACAATAACATCTATCCCTGAATCGCTAAGAATTTGGTGACCTTCTTCCATATTTGTTCCCTCCATTCTGACCACAATGGGAATTTTTACTTTTAATTTCTTGGCGGCGATCTCAACNCCTCGAGCTAGAATATCGCATCGTAAGATACCGCCGAAAATATTAATAAAAATTCCTTTTACATGTGGATCGGAGAGCAGTATTCGGAATCCATTTTCAATNTTTTCCTCATCAGCCCCACCCCCAACATCCAAGAAGTTNGCAGGTTCACCACCTGAATGNTTGATGATATCCATTGTCGCCATAGCNAGCCCAGCCCCGTTGACCATACAGCCAATATTCCCGTCAAGCTTNATATAGTTTAAGTCAAACTTACTGGCTTCCACTTCCATCGGATCCTCTTCAGCTAGGTCGCGGTAAGCGAGAATTTCTTTTTGGCGATAGAGTGCATTGCTGTCAATATTAACTTTTGCGTCAAGGACGAGGACTCGATCGTCTTTAGTGATGACAAGGGGGTTGATTTCTAGCATATCGCAATCTTCCTTAATAAACGCCTGGTATAGGTTCATTATCAAGGGGATCATTTGTTTGAGTGCTGCGCCTTCTAGGTTAAGAGCAAAGGCGATTTTTCTGGCGAGGTAAGGTTTAACTCCGATTATGGGATCGACTAATTCTTTAATGATTTTCTCGGGTGTCTCCTCGGCNACTTCTTCGATTGCCATGCCCCCCGCTTCGCTAGCCATGATCATTACACGGCTGGTTTGCCTGTCGAGAAGGATACCTAAGTACAGTTCTTTGGCAATAGGCATGCCTTCCTCTATTAAAACTTTTTTGACTTTTCGTCCCTCTGATCCGGTTTGTGGTGTTACCAAGGTCATCCCGATAATCTTACTTGCATGAGTTTTAGCTTCTCTCGGACTTTTGGCTAGTTTTACACCCCCGCCTTTGCCTCGGCCACCAGCGTGAATTTGTGCCTTAACTACGACAACATCTGTTCCAAGTTTGCGAGCAGCGGCCTCTGCTTTATCTGGGTTTTCGACGACGATACCCTTGGGGACGGCAACACCGTGCTTTGCAAGGACTTCCTTTGCCTGATACTCGTGAATATTCATGATTTTAAAAATAAAGAAAATTAGAGACAATAATCATAAATCTGTATGCAAAGGGCATTTTTTATCATAGCTCGTATGGCTTGTCAAAAATTATCCGTCAGCATTCAGTGCTAATAGTTGCTGGGTATGGATGTAAAAAAATGAATTTGGGTTANCTTAAAGGAAAACTAGAGAAGTTTTTGAACTACAAATAGTTAGACCTGGTTAACATTTGGAGGCTATTTTCTTGTGTGGGAGGGTAGTTAGGTTTTTGTCGGCGTTGTTCNCGNTNCCGTTGTTACTTTTGGCTAATAACTCTTCCCAAGCTTCCNTCAAGGGTGTGAGTACATTTACTATTGACTCGAGGGCCTTACGGTCTGATTTAATATTAGCTAAGGTCAATTGATGAAGAATGAACTGATAAAGNGACTCCAGCTTATGAGCTACGTCGCCACCTTTTTTCATGTCTAGAGCACATGACAATTCATTTATAATATCGTGAGTTTTATTAATATATGTTCCTTTTTTCGACAGGTCTTTAGTGTCAATCCCCTCTATAGCTAAACTGACAAACTTTAGAGCCCCTTCATACATCATTATGATTAGCTTCCCTTGACTGGAAGTTGCTATTTCGTTGTGACGATATTGGTTGTGAAACCTATGTGGAACCATATTTAGACGCCCTTAAGAATAAAAAAAGTAGTTATTATTTTTTCTGAAAAATATTTTTAATCCCCGACAAAGCACTGTTGAAGGTATCCTTTTGTGCGTTAAGTCTTCCCAGTACAATTTCTAAGTTTGTGAACCTTGCTTTAAGGGTTTCCTCGAATGCAAGCAGGCGTTCTGCCTGCTCTAGGAGTGTTTCGTTAAAATCGTCGACGGTCTCTTTGATAGTGTCAAGTTCTGTTACTAATGGCCCGTTCAAGGATGAATCAACCATGTTTTCCAATTGGCGATTAAGAATTTCTGCTACCCCGACCGAGAGAGAAATTTGTCCATAACTTCCGTCAGTTAAACTGCTGATCCGAAAATTAAGGCCTGTTGAATCTCCCGAGGAACCTGCCCAAAAATTTCCAGACCCTGAAGCGTTCACAAAAGTACTTGCTCCTGAGTTACTAAGTTGAGGGACTCCACTAGATACCTGTAAATCGTAGTACCCGGGCTCCGTATCGCTGGTAAATCCTACATAAGCTATGGATGAGTTTGTCACACTGCCGTTACTTGAAAAAAGCTGGCTTACATTTTCTATGTCGTCTACCAATGCATCAGAAAGTTCATCAGTGTCAAGAATGAGCGTCCCGTCTGATTGAGTGGTGATACCGATTTGTGACAGGTAAGTATAGTCACCGCTAATCCCCGTGATTTCACTGCTTATCGAACTTCGCAGAATTTGCTGAAGATTTTGAACTGCAAAATTACCAAATAATATGCCGGTTTGTTCAGTTTCTGAGTCTAACGCTAATTGTTCTTTTAAGAATAATGAGACGTCGTTATACTCATCAACAAAGTCCGAAACTTTGGTTGTTATGGCCTCTGTGTCAGTAGAAAGAGAAATGGTTCCTGAACCTGCTGATTGTAGTTTAAGGGCGGCGCCACTAATAACGTCTGTAACTGTGTTAGATGATTTGGTAATGGAAACCCCATCTAGTGATAAGCTTGCATCCTGTGCCGTTTGTGTTGTTTCAAAACCCATTGTTACCGAACCGCTTGTGATATTAGTGCTCATTGTTACTGTACCGCTGCTGCCTGTTTGGGTGCCTGAAACAAGTAGGCGATAAGGATTGGTGGCGTCACCGTCATTAAGAAAGGATGCCTTGATGTCGAGCCCTAGATTGTTAACAGCTAGTCTTAACCCATCAAGCGTGTTGTTAGTACTATCAATAGTTACTGTTGCGGAAGCAGATGACCCAATAACAATTGTTACGGTTCCAGATGCAATTGATGTTGTAGTTTCTGCATACCCACTTGTTATGAGTTTGCTTTCTGTGGCGAGGTTATTAACGATGAGAGAATAGGTTCCAGATGACGCTGAACTAGTGGTAGTTATATCTATAACTTTGTTACTATCTGAATAGCTATTATTTGAAAAAACGCTTTTATTGACGATGAAGCGACTTTGGGTATTTAGTGTGGTTACAACGCTTTTGAATGTTTGCAGTCTATTTTTTAATTCCTGAAAACTAGCTAATTTTTGCTGCTCGATTTGTTTTTTGGCTTCGACTAGATCCATTGATCGAGCTTCCAGAGAAACCATCTTGTTGATGATATCTTGGGTGTCTAAGTTAGAATTAATGCCAAATACTGCGTTTTGTGCCATTAGATGTATTAGATCTCTAGGACGGGAATAATTTCACAAGTTTCTTCATGATTTTATCGGCTTATAAAATTCATACCTTTAATGGATTTAAAGGGTTTAGGGCATTGTTTGTAACTATTTAATCATGGTAAAAAAGAATTTTAGGTGACTTTCGGTAAATATCTGTTTTATCTAATGTTGAGTTGTTTTCCTTGATTTGGTGTTGGGGAGTGCTAGGATTGTAGAATCCGGTCAAAATNGTGGTCTAAGAGGGAGTGGTCTCAATATTTGGAGTTCGAGTACTATGTCAGAGCAGTTAGATCTATTTGCAGAACCTGAAAAAAATACATTAGACTCTAAAATTTCCCTAAAAGCTTCAAATGAACACCGTATTCTCTATTTCGACTTGGAGACTCAAAAAAGCGCTGACGATGTTGGCGGGTGGGGAAATATTCATGATATGAAACTGGCAGTCGGCGTGGTTTGGGACAGTTGTGAACAAGAACATTTCAGCTATCTAGAAGGTGCTGCCTTACAGCTGGTAAAAAAACTTCGGACAGCTGACCTCGTCGTGGGGTTCAATGTCAAGAAATTCGATTATGGNGTNCTNCAACCATATGCTGATTTTGATCTCGATGAAATCACTACTTTCGACATGCTTATTGATGTGAATAAAAAACTTGGTCATCGGCTCAGTCTAAACCACTTGGCAGAAAACACACTAAATGCTAAAAAAAGCGCTGATGGTTTGGTCTCGTTACAATGGTACAAAGAAGGGAAGATAGATAAGATCATTGAGTACTGCAAACAGGATGTAGAAATCACCCGTGATTTGTTTCTCTATGGAGAGTCACATGGCTACGTAAAATATTCTACTCGCTCAGGGGTAGCTAAAGACTTGAAGGTAGATTGGAAAAGAGCTAGCTTAATATAAGTCTCTCCTAGCTCATGGTTTTATGCAATTCAAAAGTTTTTCGATAATATCATTGGTGGTGATATTCTCGGCTTCGGCCTTGAAGTTGAGTACGATCCTATGCTCCAGCACTTGACGACTTACACGTTTAACATCTTCGATAGTGGCAGCGACCCGGTTGTCCATCAGGGCTCGTGCCTTTGCTCCCATTAGGAGGTATTGAGACGCTCGTGGCCCGGCTCCCCAGTCAACCCACTCGTTTATAAAATCCAAAGTGGTCCCATTTTTGCTTGGGCGTGAACTTTGCGCCAGTCTTACCGCGTACTCTGCGATATGTTTTGAAACGGGAACACTAGGTACCAAGTGTTGGAATTCCTTAACCTGATGCGCATTTAATATTATATCCATTTCCGGGCGTACTCCAGAAGTAGTAGTAGTCGCGATTTCCACCTCCTGCTTCAGGGTAGGGTAATCAACGTTTATGATGAACATGAAGCGGTCAAGTTGCGCCTCGGGTAAGGGGTAAGTGCCTTCGTGTTCAATTGGGTTTTGTGTCGCGAAAACTAGGAAAGGCGGATCAAGTTCGTAGGTGTTTCCGCTAACTGTTACCTGTTGTTCCTGCATCGCCTGGAGTAGTGCTGCCTGTGTCTTTGGCGGGGTTCGGTTTATTTCGTCTGCTAAAACAATATTTGAAAAAACCGGACCTTTGATAAAGCGAAATTCTCTTTTGTTGGTTGTTTGATCTTCGTAAAGTATATCCGTTCCAGTAATATCGGAGGGCATCAAATCAGGAGTAAATTGAATTCTACTAAAACTAAGGTTGAGTACTCTTGCTAGAGTTTTTACGAGTAGGGTTTTGGCCAAACCGGGGACGCCGACAAAAAGGCAATGTCCTTTGCAAAAAAGTGCTACTAGTAAGTCTTCTAACACTTCGTCTTGCCCTATGATTACTTTGCGAATTTCATTCACTATGCGATTTTTTGAATCCACTAGCTCTTTTGCTAGCTCTAAGTTTTCAGTCATTCTAACCTCTGGTAGAAGGTATGATTAATGATCTATATATCCGAAAAGCTTTGTTTGCAATTCTTTTTCTTTTTTCCACTCGAGTTTTTGGTAGATCGTCACTAGCCGCATATGTACAAAAGGATTGAATGGATTCACCTGAATAGCCCGCTCATAGAAATCACGAGATCTTTTTGTGTCGCCTGTGTCAAAATATAATTCGCCCATAGTTGCTAGAGTTGAGTGAAACATAGGATAGTAATTTAAGCTTCTATTTAGGATGATTTCGGCCTTGTTATATTCCTTGGTGATGAGGTAAGTCTTGGCTAGCTTATTATGGAGTATAGGGGAGAATACTTTTGATTGGTTGATGGCGCGCTGATATTCGATAAGAGCTGCTTTGTAGAAATTTCTTGATTGTAAAATATCGCCTAAAAATGTCAGGTCTCGGCTCTTTCGATCACCAATCTCACGATATTCTTTGTTTGGTTCACCAGATAAACGGTCTGCTTTGAAATGGACCCCCGGAGGTTTGAGCCCCGGGATAGTTTTGAGTTTTTTTTGTTTTACGAAGTTCTTCCATTCCTTCTGAAATGTGTCCAAGTTTATTCCTATCGTGTCAGACATTGCCAAGTCAAAAGATTCTTCTTTAGCCAATTTTTCAAGAAGAGTTGAAATGACTTCATCTCCATGGACTTGGGTAAGATATTCAATCATTGTAGAAACTTCAGCATACGCGAGCTGGACGTCTTCGGCTGTTTTTAGCTTTGCCAAGGAAGGCATCATGTCGCCTAATGATATTAGATAGTTTTTTTGCAGTCCTCCTGCAAGCATTGTTTCCATGATAGGTGTTAGATATGCGTAGTTGTCTCGCCATCGAGTCTCGAAATACTTTGCAATTCCCTCATGCATCCATAAAGGCAAGTTGTTTCGGCTTTTTTTAGTGAGTATGTAGTGGGTGTATTCGTGACTCAAGGTGTCCATCCAATTATAGCCGCGTACCAGAGATCCTGGAGAGATCATCATAATCCGGTTGTATTTACAGAGAGCCACAGTGCCGGAAATGGCAATGTCGTCAACAGTTAATGGGGAAATTTTGGAAAAGGATTCTCTGTTGGGGTAGAACTCCACCAGGACTTTTTCTTTTGGATAGTAATTAAAAATTTTTCCTAGGATCTTATATGATTTTTCCAGAACTTTGGTTGCGTAATGTACTAGTATTTCATCTGATCCTTTTTGATATCGGTAGATAAAATGTTTTGACTCGCTGGTTGTAAATAATTTTGTTTCCTCGTATGTCTCGTATACAAGATTCTTGAATTCGTGGACTTCTCTATGGTTGCCGGTTACTTGTTTTAGGATTTTTGTGGCAAGATCATGGTTTCCTTTAAAAAACTCTACGCGTGCTTTGAGAAAATAGGCATCTCCTGATTTAGGGTATTTTTTAAGCAGGGTCTTTGTGAAGTGTTCTGCCGCCTCAGTATTCCAGTTGTCTATTAGTTTGTGTCCCGCGTATACTTCTTCTGGAGGTAATTCGATTGCTGACGTAATGGGTGGAAAAGCTAAGATCAACCCAACCAGGCAGGTACTTATGGTCAAAAAGGTATGTTTCACTTGACTAGATCCCTGTAATATTCCATGACCATGCGTTCATAATCTTTAGGTGTTTGTTTTTTCATTGCATTTAGTATTTCTTCGCGGAATTCTTTTGGCGCTTTATATTGTGTTTCGTCTGGTAGTAGCACGCGTTCCTTTTGCATTCTTGTGGCGCCTCCGCGTCGAGAATCTGGGTTGCTTCCCGTACCAAGTTTTTTGGGGTTTTGTCTTTTTGCTTGCTTGGTTTCTCCCTTAAAGTTTTTTATCTTGCTTAATAGGTCGCGAGTCTCGTTAAGTCCCTTGAGAGCTAGGTTCTCAGATTCGATGCTTTCTCGCATGTTCTGTTTTCTAAGGTTTGTTTCTGCCTGCTTCATGTAACGTTCGGTTTGTTTCATTCCTTGTGAGAGTTCTGACGGCATCATAGGGTTTTTTTTACTTAATTCACTAAACCGTTGAGATAGCTCTTGTGATTCTTTTCGTATTTGGTGCTCTTGTTCTTCCAACTGTTTTAATTCTTTTTTTTGTTCTAACGTGACTGGCGAATTATAATTTTTTCTAATTGAGCGTATCATTGACCCAAGTTTTTTAGATATTGAATTGTTTATCTGTGAGGCTCGAGTTAAGTCCTTCTCCAGTTTGCTAGCCAGTTCTTCCCGTAGATTGAGTGATGTGCGAAATCTATACTGCCATTTTAAAACATTTGGATACGCTTGTTTGAAAACGTCTGCAAATTCATTGAGGTCTTGTAGTTGGGCCAGTTTGTTCAAAGACTCGTATTTTTTTAGTAACTGAGGTAGAGCTTCCTTGAATCGCTGGGACTCATTCGCTTGCAGTGAATTTTTTTGGTCGATTAACTGAGAGAGTTTGCTACGTGCCTCTTTAAGTTGGTTGAACTTCTGGTCCAGCTTTTCTGACTGGAAAGAATTAACCGTTGCCTGACTTAATTTTTTTATCTTCATGTTTATTTCGATTTCTTTGTCGAGCAGATTTTTCATTTGTTTCATTACTTTATGGTTTGCAAGAAATTTTTTATCCCCTTTAAAAAGATTGCGGATAGTACCTACGTCATGTAGGAGGTCTTTAAATAATCTATCTAATTGGTTTTCAAATTCCTTTGATTGTTGTTGCCTCAGTTTCTGACTCATCTGGGTAGTTGCTTCTGCTATGTTTTTTTGTCGCCTTGCTAATTGGTCGAGATTTTTAATGCCATTGTCGAGTGTTTTTATTGTTTCAGAATCAAGAAAACTTTCTTTTTCTGAGTCAGCACGATGTATCTGATTGGCAAGATGTTTGAGTTCGTCTTCCATTTTATTTAATTCTTTCATCGCTTCCTCAAATTTTCCTCGGCTTACCATGTTTTGCATCTTTTTTAGAGCCTCAGAAAGTTTCCTCATGTCCAACCGTTTAAACGCATTTGGGTTTAAAAACTCATCCGGCATAGATTGCGTCTGACGTGATAATTGATCCATTAATTTCTGTAAGGTTCTTTCAATTTTGTTTATTTTGTTTTTTAACTCTTTTGAAATTTCGGGGGATTTTCTGTCGTTAAATTTTTCTAAATCTTCGCGTAGTGTTTGGGTAAGTTCATTAAGTCTTTCTTCTAGGGTTTTTGCCCTGCTTAGTTTTTGCTCGTTGGTCATTTTAACCAGAAATAAAATATCTTTTTCGAGATGTTCTGTCATTTGAAGGTTGACTGAACTGTATGGTGACGCGGATTTTAGTTTTGCTTGAGTAGGTTCATGTATTTGCCCTTGAAGGTCACTAAGGGTTTTTATCTGGTTTTTGCGAATTTGAGCCAATCCTCTTGTGATGTTTTTAAGCAAATCTAAATAATGCTGAGGAAATTGATCGATTGCTTTCCCCCGATCGTAAATTTGCTGTGCAAGGATTACTATTTTGATCAATTCGTCAATACTGACCGAAAATAATTGGTTCCAGCCGATGAGATTGTTCGGTTGGCTTTTGAGAGAGGCTCCTTTTACTAATCCTGTGGCGAGAAGAGCGATCATTTTTTCGGTAAGTTCTGCCTGCAGTTCGACAAGGTTTTCCATCTCTTTTTCCGAGTCAAAGATTCTGAAGCTGTATGCCTCTGACTGGCCGTTGTTAGGGCCAAAAACATTGTCATTGTCATTTGCCTCAAGATAGTAATTAACCTGATCGCCTGGTTTTATAGTCATTTGTGCTAGAGACCATGTGTAGCTTCCTTTAACCTCTTTTTCTCGATTCTTATATTTTTTTACGAGAATACGGTTTATTTCACCGTTAATTGAAACCACCAAGTTTATGGCATTGATACCGAAGTCATCTTTTCCTTCATAAAATAACTGAACTTTATCGGTGTGAAAATATACAGGCTTAGGATTAGCTAAAAACAAAACAATATTTGGGGGCTGATCTTTTGCGAGTGTTACTGGATATTTTTTCGTAAGCAGATGCTTGTTGCCATGTAGATCCTTAACCTTGAATTGATAAAATCCTTTTTCTTTCACTAAGAGGTTTGCCTTTAACGAGATACTGCTTTCTTGTTTCATGGCAAGAGTATCTTCTTCGTTAAAGACTAAATTGGCTCCACTTACCGCGGCATTAGTTTTGATAGATATACCGACTTCGGTACCCGGTAGAACATGGATCGCTCCGTTGGAAGGTTTTGTCAGTTCTGGTTTTTTTCCCGTATATGATGGAAAATGAAAGTTTAAACTCAAAGAATCAATTGAATAACTGATAGCACTGGTTTTGATGTTTGTTTGATTTTGATTAGCTATTTCTTCTTGTGAGGTCTTAGTTAATTTTTGTGGATTGGTCCAACGCTCATAGCCCTCTGTGAGAAGTTCGGGAATGAAAACGGTTGTTATTGCTAGCAACCCTAATGCACCTAAAGACCAGTTTCGGCTAATAATTACTCTGTTTTGGTTGATTATTGATGATGGGTCAACTTTGTCTAGTTCTTTACTAGTTCTTCTATGCAACTCCTTGATTAAGTCTAGGGAAGCGGTATTTTCAAAATGCGAATCTTTGGGGTGCCGGCCTAACTGGTTAGAGTTTATTAGAGAGTTGTTTATTTCCGGATAACGTGATTCCGCAAGTAGCGCTGCATCATCTTTGGAAAACGGTATGATTAGGATTTTAATAAAATGACTATAAATTATGTAGGCCAAACCGATGCAAAATATTCCCGTTACTGGAAAAGCCCATTCAACGATCGGTTTATAGCTTAGTACTGCCAGACAAGCTAAAAGGTAGCTCCCGACAATGTATGTTAGGAGAATGTATGTTCCGTGGAGGATATAGGTATATAAACGTAGCCGTCTTATCCGGTGTAAAAAGCTTGAGATGATCGCTTGAGGTTCCATGGTTGTAAACTTATGAAAGCAGATCAGCGTGAAGTTCTACTGCATTTGCTTTCGCTTGAAAGTAAGTGACAAGCTAAAGCTCAGCTCATTTTAATCATCATGACTGTTATTCTCAGGTTTCCTCTGTTTATAGAATCCCTCAAACAGTTCCATGGGGAGTGGGAAGAAGGTAGTCGTATTGCGATCAGTCGAGATGTCTAAAATTGTTTGCAGGAACCTTAATTGTAATGCAGGCGGGTGTTGCCCTATGGTATCTGCTGCTTGGCCTAGTTTTTCCGCTGCTTCAAATTCACCCTTAGCATTGATTACTTTGGCACGTCGCTCCCGCTCTGCTTCCGCTTGTTTGGCTAGCGCTCTTTGCATTTCTTGAGGTAGATCAACATTTTTAACCTCAACATTAGCAACTTTGACTCCCCATGGTTCAGTTTGCTCGTCTATTACTCTTTGTAACTGGGCATTAATCTCGTCTCGTTTGGACAAAAGATCATCTAGTTGACTCTGGCCCAGAACACTTCGTAGTGTAGTTTGTGCTAATTGAGATGTGGCGTAAAGATAATCTTCTACTTCTATAATTGCTTTCTTCGAGTCCATTACGCGAAAGTATATAACTGCGTTAACCTTGACTGTCACGTTGTCTCGAGTGATGATGTCTTGTGGTGGGACGTCCATGACTACTGTACGTAGGCTTACCTTAACCATTTTTTGAATGCCGGGAATAACGATGATGAGTCCTGGACCCTTCACCTTCCAGTATCGACCCAGCATAAAGATAACCCCACGTTCATATTCTCTAAGAACCTTGAATGCACTGAAAAGAAGCAGGCCAAGTATTAATAAAATAATTATGGGAGCATCCATTTACCACCTCCTGCATAGTTTTAGTACAATAATTTTAACAGTTTTTCCTTTTAATAAACAGAAAAGCGTAACAATACATCTAGATTAATTTTTAATGGTACTGATGCTTTGAAAAAGGTGATTTTTCTTTTGCTATTTATTTTTAATTTTATTCCTTTGTTTTTGCAGGCAGCCAACAGCTTATTATTACCACTAATACTTTGGTCACTGAAGAAGGTAAGGTTCGTATACATTTAACTTTACACAATAATGGCCAAAGGATGCTTTATGATGTCCAACCAATGGTTCACTTTCATCACACCATGGCTATGATGTCCAAGATCAAAGAGCTTGAGCCAGGCCGGAAAGTTTTGCTTGAAAATGATGATCATCCTCCGGTCTTAAGGAGCGGACGATACCCCCTTATTATCATGACTCAATATAAAGCTGATTTGCATATGACCCCTTATACGCATATTCATACGGACTCATTTTATTTTCGCGAGCAGGTGGAGTCTGCTATTGATGGGAAAATCATCACGACCTTAAATGGCGATGAGTCGTTGCTGGATATTTCTCTAAGAAATAATTCTACTTCATTTAAAAATATTAGATTAATGCTCCTGTTGTCTCCAGGACTCGTAGCAGATGAGTTAGCACAAATGATGGGTGTTACGATTCGAGGTGGTGAAGAGAAAAATATAAAAGTAGTAGTAAAACGTAAGAAGGGAAG
>JGI26254J51713_1000731_pt1 | contig 12737 bp, 20 predicted proteins | sample SaaInlV_120m_DNA_3_FD_51713 | JGI IMG/M metagenome (IMG submission 51713)
TAGACGTATCTCAAGATTTAGTTATAACGGAAGAAGATTGTGGTACAAAAAATGGATTGACTGTTTCAGTAGTTATTGAAGGCGGAGAGATAGTTGAGAAGCTGAGTCAAAGAATTCTTGGAAGAGTATTAGCAGAGCCTTTAGTAGATCAAATTAATAAAAAAACAATATTAAAGACAGGAACCATGATCGATGAGAGTAATGTTGATTTACTAGAAGAATATGGAGTTGATTCTATTATGGTTAGGTCAGCAGTTACCTGTGAAACAAATCATGGAATTTGTATCAATTGCTATGGAAGAGATTTAGCTAGAGGTAATATTGTCAATATTGGTGAAGCTGTGGGAATTATTGCTGCCCAGTCAATTGGTGAACCAGGAACACAACTTACTATGAGAACTTTTCATATTGGTGGTGCTGCTTCAAGTTCTGCTGCTGATAATTGCGTTGAAGTAAATAATGATGGTAAAGCTTCATTCAATAATATTAAAACTATAAAAAATATTAATAAAGACTTGGTTGCGGTTGGGAGATCGGGTGAAATCAAAATCAGTGATTCATTTGGCAAGGAAAAAGAAAGCTATAAAATTCCTTATGGTGCAGTAATAACTATAAAAGATGGTCAAAAAGTTAAAAGTGGTGAAATAATTACTACATGGGATCCACATACACATCCTATTGTNGCTGAAGCAAAAGGANTAATAAAATTTGAAGATTTCATCGAGGGAGTTACAACTTCTGAACAGGTGGATGATATGACTGGCTTGTCGAATATTATTATTACGGATACAAAAAAACAATCTAGTTCTACCACATCATTAAGACCTCAGGCATCTATAGAAGACTCTAAAGGAAAACCTGTATTTTTTAGTGGCACTGAAACACCAATAAAATATACATTCCCTTCAGGAGCAATCATAAGTGTTCAAGATGGATCAAAAATAAATGCTGGAGATGTTATTGCAAGAATTCCATTAGAGTCATCAAAAACAAGTGATATAACTGGTGGTCTTCCTAGAGTGGCAGATTTATTTGAAGCACGCAAACCAAAAGATGCAGCGATACTTGCTAAATATTCAGGCATCACAAGTTTTGGCAAAGAAACAAAAGGTAAAGTTAGGTTAGTAATTACCGATGAAGATGGTAATAGCTATGAAGAGCTTATATCTAAGCTAAGAACATTGAATATTTTCGAAGGAGAAAGTATAGAAAAAGGAGAAATTATTTCAGATGGTGAACTAAGCCTGCATGATATTCTTGAGATACAAGGTGTTGAGCCTTTATCAAAATATCTGGTCAAAGAAGTGCAAGATGTTTATAGACTCCAGGGCGTTCCAATTAATGATAAACATATTGAGATAATTACAAGGCAAATGATGAGGACAGTAGAAATACAAAATCCAGGTGATACAAATTTATTGGTTAATGAGCAAATTAATAGGTCTGAATTAGAAGATATAAATAAGAAAATTAAAGATAGTCAACTAAAACCAGCAACATTTAAACCAATTCTAATGGGTATTACAAAAGCTTCATTAGCAACAACTTCATTTATATCTGCTGCATCTTTTCAAGAGACTACAAGAGTTCTAACGGAGGCAGCTGTCAAAGGAAGTATAGATAAACTTAGAGGTTTAAAAGAGAATGTTGTTGTAGGAAGATTGGTTCCTGCCGGAACAGGCTATAAAAAAGAAGATGATGTAGAAGCAATTGCTGCACAAGAATTTTCAGAAGCATTAAAAGATCTAGAATCTTCAAATGACTCTGAGAAAGAAATTGTGGCATAAATCGAATAAAAGCTACTAAATTACTTGAACCAAACCTAATAGAAGAATAGAATCCCACAACAATTTAAATATAGATAATATATATGGCAACTGTAAATCAATTAGTAAGAAAATCTCGAAAGAGAAAAGTAGTGAAAAACAACGTACCTGCTCTTGAAGGAAAGCCTCAGAAAAGAGGGGTTTGCACACGTGTTTACACCACTACACCAAAAAAACCAAATTCTGCACTTAGAAAAGTCGCAAGAGTGAGGCTAACAAACGGATTTGAAGTAACTAGTTATATAGGTGGCGAAGGCCATAATTTACAAGAACATTCAGTTGTATTGATTAGGGGAGGCAGGGTAAAGGACCTGCCTGGAGTTAGATATCATACGATCAGAGGCACCCTAGATTGTTCAGGCGTCAGTGGAAGAACACAGAGTAGATCAAAGTATGGAACAAAAAAACCAAAAGGTTAAAAAATGTCTAGAAGAAATGTAGCAATAAAAAGAGAAATCTTACCAGACCCTAAATTTTCAAGTCGCTTACTGGCTAAATTTATAAATATGATTATGAAGGACGGAAAGAAATCAACAGCAGAAAAGATTGTTTATGATGCATTGGATACCTTGATAAGTAAACTCGGAGAAACTGAGGAGAAAGCACCTGAAATATTTTCAGATCTTTTAAATAACCTAAAACCAGTTGTTGAAGTAAAATCAAGACGTGTGGGTGGTGCAACTTATCAAATACCAGTTGAGGTTAGACACGAAAGAAGAGAAGCGCTTGCAATGAGGTGGTTAATTGAAGCTGCAAGAGGAAGAAGTGAGAAAAATATGAAGTCTAAGTTAGCAAATGAACTTCTGATGCCTCAAATAATAAAGGCAATGCAATGAAGAAGAAAGAAGACACCCATAGAATGGCAGAAGCAAACAAAGCTTTTTCACATTTCCGCTGGTAAAAATTATTTAATTGGATAAATAATGGCTAGGATAACCCCAATAAATAGGTATAGAAATATAGGCATAATGGCCCATATTGATGCTGGCAAAACTACTACTACAGAAAGAGTTCTATTCTATACAGGTATTTCTCATAAAATTGGAGAGGTTCATGATGGCAATGCTGTTATGGATTGGATGGAACAAGAGCAAGAAAGAGGAATAACTATTACATCTGCTGCAACAACTTGTTTTTGGCAAGGTATGGATAAGCAATTTGATCAACATAGAATTAACATTATTGATACACCAGGACACGTGGATTTTACAATTGAAGTTGAAAGATCTCTTAGAGTTCTTGATAGTGCTGTAGCAGTTTTCTGTGCAGTCGGTGGGGTTGAACCACAATCAGAAACTGTATGGAGACAAGCGAATAAATATTCTGTTCCGAGAATGGCTTTTGTTAATAAAATGGATAGAGCGGGAGCAGACTTCCTTAGAGTTGTTTCTCAAATTAAGGAAAGATTAGGTGCAAATCCTATTCCAATTCAAATGGCAATAGGCGCTGAAGAAAATTTTAAAGGAGTCGTTGATCTAATTCGAATGAAAGCTATTAATTGGAGTGATGAAGATCTTGGCGTAACGTATAAAGAAGAAGATATTCCTGATGATATTATAGATATTTGCCAGGATTTGAGAGAAAAATTGATAGAAGCTGCAGCAGAAGCCAATGAAGACCTATTAGAGAAATATCTTGAGAATGGAGAATTATCACAGGAAGAGATTATCGCTGGAATAAGAACTAGAACCCTTAGTGGTGATATTGTTCCAGTAGTGTGTGGCTCTGCTTTCAAAAATAAAGGCGTTCAAGCTATGCTTGATGCTGTAATACATTTCTTACCTTCACCCTTAGATAAACCTGCTATCACAGGACTTGATGAAAGTGATGTTCAAGTTACTAGAAAGGCTGATGATGATGAAGATTTCTCAGCTTTAGCATTCAAAATAGCAAATGATCCATTTGTTGGAAACCTTACATTCTTCAGGGTTTATTCTGGCGTTTTAAATTCTGGNGATACCATCTATAACCCTCTTAAGTCTCAAAAAGAGAGAATAGGAAGGATTTTACAAATGCACTCAAATACTAGAGATGAGATAAAAGAAGTTAGAGCTGGAGATATAGCAGCAGCTGTTGGCTTAAAAAATGTAACCACAGGCGATACATTATCTGATTTAAAAAGTGTTATCACTCTAGAAAAGATGGAATTTCCAGCTCCTGTTATATCAGTTGCTGTAGAACCAAAATCCACTGAAGATGAGTCAAAGATGGGCATAGGTCTTCAGAAATTAGCAAAAGAAGATCCATCATTTAGTGTGAAAACTGATGAGGAGTCTGGTCAGACAATTATTTCAGGCATGGGNGAACTCCATTTAGATATTATTGTTGATCGTTTATCTAGAGAATTCAAAGTNGATGCAAATGTGGGTAGACCACAAGTAGCATATAGAGAAACCATTAAAAAACCTGTGGAGCAAGAGGCTAAATTTATAAGACAGTCTGGTGGTAGAGGACAGTTTGGTCATGTTTACATAAGAATAGANCCTCAAAANCCCGGGGATGGATATGAGTTTGTTAATGAAATTACAGGNGGTGTTATTCCGAAAGAATTTATACCAGCTGTAGATAAAGGAATTAAACAACAAATGGCAAATGGTGTAATNACAGGTTTCCCAGTAGTAGATGTAAAGGTTAGCTTNTATGATGGTTCATTTCATGATGTAGACTCTAGTGAAGTTGCCTTCAGAGTTGCAGGATCTATGGCATTTAAGGAAGGCGCATTAAAGGCAAACCCCGTTCTGTTAGAGCCTGTTATGAAAGTTGAAGTAGTAACACCAGAAGATTATATGGGCGATGTTAATGGGGACCTGAATAGAAGAAGAGGGATTCTTCAAGGCATGGATGAGTCACCATCTGGAAAGATAATAAGAGCTGAAGTTCCATTAGCTGAAATGTTCGGGTACGCCACTGATTTAAGATCTATGTCTCAAGGAAGAGCAACCTATACAATGGAATTTGAAAAATATAGTGAAGCACCAAAGAAACAAGCTGAAGCTATGTCAACTAAAGAGGGATAATTAAATGGCTGATAATCAATCAATAAGAATTAGGTTAAAATCATTCGATCATAAATTGATTGATACATCTACACAGGAAATAGTCGATACCGCTAAAAGAACGGGATCGAGTGTTTCTGGTCCAATCCCACTTCCTACATCAAGAGAGCGTTTTACATTGCTCATTTCTCCACATGTTAATAAAGATGCTAGAGATCAATATGAGCTTACAACCCATAAGCGAGTTATGGATATTATTAATCCAAATGATAAAACNATTGATGCTTTGATGAAGTTAGANTTGCCAGCGGGTGTTGATGTTCAAATAAAATTGAACTGAGTTTAAAAGTTGATATACTTCCCGAACGCTTTATAGCCTATAGGATCTTGGGGAGTAAATAGGTAGTTTTTCTAGGAAGTTAGTATAGAAAAAATAGTGTATTTGATTAGTTGATATCAAGAGATATATATATGATTAAATGCTATATAGATCAATATCTTAGATATGTTAATTAGTTAAGATAATTGAATGAAAAAAAATATAAGAAATAAAATAATTAAATTGTTGGAAATAATAGATGATAGGTATCATTGGAAAGAAGTGCGGAATGACAAGGATTTTCACGGAAGATGGAAAATCTATACCTGTGACTATTGTTCAGGCAAATCCTAATGTAATCAATCGAATCAAGACTAAGAAGTCAGATGGCTATGATGCAATACAAGTAACATCTGGAATACTTAAGAGTAAAAACTCAAAACCTAATAAGGGTCAATTCAATATAAATAATTCTGAATCAAGCACTAAACTTCATGAGTTTAGGATTAGTGATTATGAATTAGATAAAGTTGAAGCTGGCAAAGAAATTAGTGTTGGATATTTTAGCAAAGGGGAAAAGGTTGATGTTTCAGGAACAACAATTGGTAAAGGTTATGCAGGCGTAATAAAAAGACATAACTTTAGTATGCAAGATGCTACACATGGAAACTCACTTGCACATAGAGCTCATGGCTCAATTGGACAAAATCAAACACCAGGTAGGGTTTTTAAAGGTAAAAAAATGTCTGGGCATATGGGGAATGTTAGAAGAACCATGCAAAATCTAGAAGTTGTTGAAATTGATTCTGATAGAAATCTTTTGTTTATAAAAGGTTCAATTGTTGGTCATAATAATTCTGATATTGTAGTTACACCAGCAATAAAATCAGAATTTAAGGAAAGGGAGATATTCCCTATAGTTGAAGAAGAAACAACAGAAACAACAGAAACAGCAGCTCCAGAAGCAGAAGAAACAACAGAAACAACAGAAACAGCAGCTCCAGAAGCTGAGAAGAAAGACAAATAACTATGAAAACTCAACTTATTAATCAAGACAAATCTGAGAGTAAAAATCTTAGCCTTAATGAAGCTATTTTTGGATCATCTGTTAATGAAGCATTGGTTCATGAAGTTGTAACTTCTTATATGTCTAACTCTAGATTAGCAACAAGAGGACATAAAAATAGATCTGCTGCAAGTGGAGGAGGAGCCAAACCATGGAGACAAAAAGGTACTGGTAGAGCAAGAGCAGGAACCAACAGAAGTCCTATATGGGTTGGTGGCGGTAAAACACATACTGCAAACAATAGGTCTTATACAAAAAAAATAAATAAAAAAGTACTACAGAAAGCAATTAAATCTATTTTTTCATCTCTTGCAAAAGATGAAAGAATTATTTTTTTAGATACACTCGTTCTCCAAGAACCAAAAACAAAAGAAATGATAGATATTCTTAATAAACTAGAAGTAAAGAATGCATTAATTATACTNAANGAATATGAGAGAAACATTGATCTAGCTTCAAGAAATATTCCTCATATAGAGGTAATAACAACAAGTCAAATAAACCCCGTTAGTTTATTAAATCATGATTGCGTAATAATTAACTCAGATGCCTTAAAAGAAATAGAGAATACATACAAATGAGTCAAGTAATTAGACATGATCAAATNAGGACAATTATTATTGCTCCACATGTATCTGAAAAAACCACANATCTAAGTCAGAAACATGGACAAATAGCTTTTAAAGTTAGGCCTGATTCAAATAAAAAACAAATAAAAAAAGCAGTTGAGGAAATGTTTAGCGTAAAGGTTGCTTCGGTAAAAACAGTCTCTGTTAAAGGAAAGAAAAAGAAAAGAGGCTTAAAGGTAGGGAAAACAAAAAATTGGAAGAAAGCTTATATAACATTAGCTGAAGGCCAAAATATAGATTTTATGAATAATGAAGTTTAATTTAGATAAATTATGGCAATAATAAAAACAAAACCAACATCACCAGGAAGAAGATTTGTACAAACAATCAAATCAGATCATCTCCATACTGGAAAGCCATATAAACCATTAGTTAAAGGACTTAGGAAAACTGGTGGTAGAAATACACATGGAAGAATTACTACCAGACATATTGGTGGTGGTCATAAGAAGTTATATAGAATGATTGATTTTAAGAGAAATAAAGATGATATAGATGGAATAGTTGAAAGAATTGAATATGATCCAAATAGATCTGCTCATATTGCTTTAATTCTATATAAAGATGGAGAGAGAAGGTATATCATTGCTCCTAAAAAATTAGCTCAAGGGGATACTATTGTATCTGGAGAAAATGCACCACTCAAAAATGGAAATACATTACCATTATCAAAAATTCCAGTTGGTACTGTTGTTCATTGCATAGAAATGAAACCTGGGAAGGGAGCACAATTAGCAAGATCTGCTGGAACCAGTGTTCAAGTGTTAGCTCGTGAAGGTAATTATGCAACTCTTAGATTGAAGTCTGGAGAAGTAAGAAAGGTTCTTACTGCCTGTAGGGCAACTATTGGTGAAGTAAGTCATTCAGAGCATAATTTAAGAAAATTAGGAAAAGCTGGTGCTAGCAGATGGAGAGGCATAAGNCCCTCTGTAAGAGGAGTGGCAATGAACCCAATAGATCATCCACATGGTGGAGGTGAAGGTAAAACATCAGGCGGTAGAGATCCAGTCTCACCTTGGGGAATGCCAACTAAGGGATATAAAACTAGAGCAAAAAACAATCCAACAGATAAGTTTATTGTAAGAAGAAGAAGTAAAAGATAAAGAGAATAAAGATGCCAAGATCAATTAAAAAAGGACCATTTGTAGACCTGCATTTACAAAAAAAAGTAGATCAAGCAGTTTCTGCTGGTGGAAGAGCAAGAATTAAAACCTGGTCAAGAAGATCAATGGTTACACCTGAAATGGTTGGTATGACAATNTCTATCCATAATGGTAGAGAGCATATTCCTGTCCTCATTTCTGAGAATATGGTNGGACATAAATTAGGCGAATTTGCACCAACTAGATTATTTAGAGGTCACTCAGGTGATAGAAAAACAAAATCATTATAAAGTATGAAAGTTTCATCAACATTAAAGTATGCAAGAATTTCTCCCCAGAAAGCTCGAATGATTGTAGATATTATTAGAGGGAATAAAGTTATGAATGCTACAAATACTATAAAGTTTATGCCTCAGAAAGCGGCAGGTATTATTCGAAAAATATTGGATTCAGCTATAGCAAATGCAGAAAATAATAATGGAGCTGATATTGATGATCTAAAGGTTTCAAAAGCATATGTAAATGAAGCACCTACTTTTAAAAGATTTAGAGCAAGAGCAAGAGGAAGAGGAACTAGAATTTTAAAAAGAAATAGTCATATAACAATAGAACTTTCAGACGAGTAATAATTATGGGACAAAAAGTACATCCAGTAGGAATAAGATTAGGCATCAGTAAAGACTGGGCATCTAAATGGTATTCCAATTCAGCTCAATTTCCAAAAAATGTAAATTCGGATTTTATTATAAGAAAAGAGTTAAATGCTAAATTGAAAGATGCAGCAATTAGTAGGATTGAAATTGAAAGAAGTTCTGAAAATGTAACAATAAAAATATTTTCAGCCAGACCNGGAATTGTTATAGGAAAGAAAGGAGAAGGNATAGAAACTTTAAGAAAAGATTTAGCCAAACTCCTAGGCACTACTATAAACAATGTTTTGCTAAATATTAATGAAATAAAAAAACCAGAACTTGATGCAAAACTAGTTGCTTCATCAATTACTCAACAATTAGAAAGAAGAGTGATGTATAGAAGAGCAATGAAAAGAGCAGTTACAAATACAATGAGACTTGGAGCTGAGGGAATTAAAGTCAAAATTTCTGGAAGATTGAATGGAGCAGAAATTGCAAGAACAGAATGGTATCAGGAAGGAAGAGTTCCGCTTCATACATTAAAAGCAGATATTGATTATGGGTTAGCTGAAGCACTTACAACATATGGAATTATTGGTGTTAAAGTATGGATCTTCAGAGAAGAAGAGAATAAAAAAAGGTAGTTTAAACTAAATGTTACAACCAAGAAGAACAAAATATAGAAAACAAATGAAAGGCAAGAATAGAGGCTTAGCCTCTAGAGGAAGTAGTGTCACATTTGGAGAATTTGGTTTAAAAGCAACTGGCAGNGGTAGGATTACAGCTAGACAAATAGAAGCTGCCAGGAGAGCAATGACTAGACATATCAAAAGGGGCGGAAAAATATGGATTAGGATGTTCCCTGACAAACCGATAACAAAAAAACCTTTAGAAGTTAGACAAGGTAAGGGGAAAGGTAATGTTGAGTATTGGGTTGCACAAATACAACCAGGGAAAATTTTATATGAAATGAGTGGTGTAGAGGAATCTCTCGCCAAGGAAGCATTTGATTTAGCAGCAGCTAAACTTCCAATAAAGACAAAATTTGTTAGTAGGCAGATTATATGATTGATATCAAAGAAATAAGACTGAAGAAATTTGATGATATAAAAAATATATTAAATGATCTTCTAGATGAGCAGTTTAAGCTAAAACTTCAGGCTGCCTCAGGTCAACTAGCAAAATCAAGCGAGAAAAGAAGGGTTAAGAAAGATATAGCAAGAATTAAAACAGTTTTAAAAGAGATGAAAGAAAATGGTTGAACAAGATAATAAAGAAGCAAAAAGAACAATTACTGGCAAAGTAGTTAGCAATTCAATGGATAAAACAATAACGGTTGTCATTGAAAGGAAACTAAAACATCCACTTTATAATAAGTATATCTTTAAAACTTCAAAAATAATGGCCCATGATGAAAATGGTGATTCTAAAGTGGGTGATATTGTTGCTATAGAAGAGACACGACCAATTTCAAAAAATAAGTCTTGGACATTGAATAAAATAATAAAAGAATCACAACAAGAGAGTTAAATATGATTCAGACTGAAACAGTTTTAAGTATTGCTGATAACAGCGGAGCTAAAAAAGTTCTTTGTATTAAAGTACTAGGAGGCTCTAAAAAACGATATGCAAGAATTGGCGATGTAATTAAAGTTACAGTTAAAGATGCTATACCCAGGGGTAAGGTAAAAAAAGGTGAAGTTTATGATGCTTTAGTTGTAAGAACTAAGCATGGTGTAAGAAGATCTGATGGTTCATTAATTAGATTTGATGGCAATGCTGCTGTTTTACTTGATAACAAGAAAGAGCCTATAGGAACTAGAGTGTTTGGTCCCGTAACTAGAGAGCTTAGAGCAAGAAATTATTTAAAAATAATTTCATTAGCACCAGAAGTAATTTAAGGAGTCTAGATTGAAAAAGATAAAAAAAGGCGATGATGTAATTATCTTGACTGGAAAAAATAAAGGTCAGACAGGACAAGTATTGAGTGTTTTATCCAATTCAAAGGTTCTTGTTGAGAATATAAATATTGTAAAGAAGCATCAGAAAGGAAACCCAAATACTGGCCAAGAGGGTGGAATCATAGAAAAAGAGATGCCAGTTCATATTTCTAATGTTATGTTGCTCAATCCCTTAACAAATAAGGGAGATAAAGTCGGTATAAAAAGGTTAGAAGATGGTAAGAAAGTTAGGTTTTTTAAATCAAATAATGAAGTTGTAGATATATAAGATTATGCCAAGATTAAAAGAAAAATATTTAAAAGAAATACTACCAAATCTCCAAAAGGAATTGGGTCTTTCTAATTCAATGCAAGTTCCTAGGATTAAAAAAATTACATTAAATATGGGAGTTGGAGAAATACTGCAGGATAAAAAAGCTATAGAAAAGGCACAATCAGATTTAGAAAAATTATCTGGGCAAAAACCACTTATTACAAAAGCAAAAAAGTCAGTTGCATCTTTCAAAGTTAGAGAAGGAATGCCAATTGGTGTAAAAGTTACACTCAGAAAAAATAGAATGTATGAATTTCTAGATAGGTTAATCAATATTGCCTTACCAAGGGTTAGGGATTTCAGAGGNCTAAGTATGAAGTCATTTGATGGAACTGGTAACTATTCATTGGGTNTTAAGGAGCAAACTATATTCCCAGAGATNGACTATGATAACGTTGATANAATTAGAGGNCTGGATATCACAATTACTACTTCAGCTACAAATAATGAAGAAACTTTAGCATTACTCAATGCTTTCAATTTTCCAATTAAACAAAGAGCAGTTAAAGAAGAAACAGCAGCTCCAGAAGCAGAAGAAACAACAGAAACCCCAGAAGCGGATAATAAGGAAGAGAAATAAGATGACAAGAAAAGCTTTAGTTGAAAGAGAAATAAAAAGAGCGAAAACTGTAAAACGTTTTGCCTCTAAAAGGGAAGAATTAAGAAAAATACTTCAAGACCCAAATGCAAGTTATGAAGAAAAAAGTGAAGCAAGAATCAAATTTCAGAAACTGCCTAGGAATGCGAGTCCATCGAGATTAAGAAATCGTTGTTCAATTACAGGAAGACCTAAGGGGTTTTATAGAAAATTCGGATTAGGTAGAAATAAACTTAGAGAGCAGGCAATGGAAGGAAATATACCAGGTCTTCATAAGGCAAGCTGGTAATTACTGAGAGAAAAAAATGAGTATGACAGATCCAATAGCAGATATGCTTACAAGAATTAGAAATGCACATAAAACAAATGCATTATCTGTTTCTATACCAGCATCAAAAGTAAAAGAAAATATAGCAAGTGTTCTTTTAGAGGAAGGCTACATAAAATCTTTTAATGTTGAAGATTTAGATAATAATAAGAAAGTTTTAGTAGTAGANCTTAAATATTTTGAGGGAAAACCAGTTATTGAGGTTATAGATAGAGTTAGNAGGCCTGGCTTAAGAATCTATAAGGATAATAGCCAAATACCAAGAGTTATGGGCGGTTTAGGAATAGCAGTTGTATCTACNTCTAATGGAATTATGAGCGATAGAAAAGCTCGAAAAGAAGGNCATGGNGGTGAAATACTATGTGTAGTTGCTTAATAAAAATTTATAGTAGATATGTCAAGAATAGCTAAACAACCCGTTAATTACCCTGATTCAGTAGAAGTTTCAGTCAAGGATGACAATGTACTTTTCATTAAAGGTGCAAATGGTGATATGGAATTAACACTTATTAGTGCAGTTAATGTAGATTTTGATAAGGAATCTTTAACTGTTAAACCAACATCAAGTTCAAAGTTTGCAAGATCGGCAGCAGGCACCTTTAGAAGTTTGATTAATAATATGGTTATAGGTGTCACAGAAGGATTTACTAAAGAGTTAGAACTAGTGGGCGTTGGATATAGAGCAAAAATGGAAGGCAGTAAGTTAAATTTAACATTAGGGTTCTCTCATCCTGTTTCTTATCAAATTCCAGAGGGGATTAAGGTTACTACTCCAACTCAAACAGAAATTAGTATTAAAGGCGTTGATAAGCAAAAAGTAGGCCAAGTTGCAGCTGAACTAAGATCAATAAGACCTCCAGAACCATATAAGGGAAAGGGAGTGAGATATAAAGATGAAAAAATTACTCTTAAAGAAACTAAGAAGCAAGTATAACCATTAGGAAAAATTGTGATTTCAAAATTAGA
>JGI26254J51713_1000736_pt1 | contig 12680 bp, 15 predicted proteins | sample SaaInlV_120m_DNA_3_FD_51713 | JGI IMG/M metagenome (IMG submission 51713)
GCTGAAGAGCCCTTCTATCAGCCCCAAGAAGATGAAATTGAAATGTATACAGCTGCCTACATGAACCGTATGCCAGTGATGCTAAAAGGGCCAACTGGTTGTGGCAAGTCTCGCTTTGTAGAATATATGGCTTATAAATTAGATAAACCATTAATCACTGTTGCTTGCAATGAAGATATGTCTGCGAGTGATCTCGTGGGGCGGTTTTTGCTTGATAAAGAGGGTACTATTTGGCAAGATGGTCCACTAGCAATGGCGGCTCGCTATGGTGGTATATGTTATTTAGATGAAGTGGTAGAGGCAAGACAAGATACAACTGTTGTAATTCATCCACTTACTGACTATAGAAGAACCTTGCCGCTTGATAAGAAGGGAGAGTTGATTGAGGCACATCCAGATTTTCAGTTAGTGATTTCATATAATCCAGGCTATCAAAACTTAATGAAAGACCTTAAACAGTCAACAAAGCAAAGATTCTGCGGCTTTAATTTCCATTATCCTGATGAAAAAACTGAGGCTCATATTATTGCAAAAGAGTCTGGTGTCAATAAAGAAACTGCTATCAAGTTAGTTCAAGTGGCCCAAAGAGCAAGAAACTTAGTTGGCCATGGTTTAGATGAAGGGATCTCAACTCGATTGTGCGTATATGCAGGACAACTAATTGCAGACAAGGTGAATCAAAAATCAGCCTGCAAAATTGCTATGGTTAATCCCATAACCGATGACTTGGACATCGTGGACACCTTGAACGCCGCTATTGATACTTTTTTTGAATAAAAAACTGATATGAGTTCGGTTCAACTATCGGATTTTGAGGATAAGTTTCAAAACCCCTCTAGCGTCCTTCATGATGCTTTAACTGGAAGTTTTGTAGAGGCCTCGAAAGTGATGACGCCTAATGGCCTTAAAGTGTACCTAGATGGTGCTGGCGCCCTTCACGCAATGGGAAAGGGTGAGGACATGGTTATTTCATTCCTAGAAGAAACCCCCATGGTTGTTAGAGAAGTTGGTGAGTCTATCATTGGTGAAATTGTCTTTTCGATAATGAAATTGTCCTCACAAACTTCAGCTGCCGTAATTGTATTAATGATTTCAAGCCTCCCAAACGTTGCAAGACGAATGAGTGATTTTGATCTGTTGAAGGGATACCTTCGATTATTAGAAAGGATGATTGCACTTGCCCCTCGAGGAATGAGGCCAATGCTTAATAACATTGATCTATTAACAAGTAAACTGACTTTGGGAGGACTCAGGCGATGGGTTCTGTATGGAGCAGAAACTTTCAATAGGGATTTTAAGGCTCAGATTGCTTATTTTGAGCTTAGTAGTGCCGAGTCACTTCAAATTCTTGAACAGGAGAGGCGAGGCACTCTTTTTATAGATAATCAGAGAAAGCTTCAGTTTTATTTGAGAGCATTTTACAACCGTGATTTTTTTCTGCGCCCAACCTCTGGAGACTATGAGACAAAGAAAGGCTTAAAGCCATACATTGAATATGGAGTAATGCATATTCCAGACGCTTATGATGATTATAAGCACGCTTCAGGTAGGATTGTGCCAGGTATAAATTGCTATCGAGCAGTCTGTGCTCATGCAGCAGCGCATATCATGGAAACAACTTCAGCCTTTAAAGGCGACCAATTAAATCCTTTGCAGGTTGCTTGTGTCTCTTTGATAGAGGACTTAAGAGTTGAATTAAATACTATTAAGAAGTTCCCAGGGATGAAAAAGCTATGGATTGCATTGCACCCCGAGGATGAGGATTTGAAAGATCTCAATCCATTTATTATTGATTTAGTAGATTTATCAAGGTTGGCACTTGACTCGAAATACAAAGCAAAGCAGTCATTTAATAAAGATTTTTTAAAATTATTCAATACAGAAATGAAAGTATCCGANAACTCTTCAGACATAAGCTTTGAGTTAGGTTTGGAGTATTATGAAATTATCAAATCAGAGACTGATGTCAAAATAAGTGCCTCAGCACTAGTTGCTGCTCCCATTTCATACAGAGACGATAATCGCTATATATGGGAATATGAGGACTTNGACTGGGTTTCAGAAGGGAATGATTATGTTCCTGCAAGTCAGCGACAGGTNAGAAGAAAAGCAAACATCATGGAGATGTATAATGAGCTTGATGTNGAGACTGCAGGCGATGATGCACAGGAAATTTGGACACTTGAGACAGAGTACTTTCCTGATGAGCTGGATGGTGTAAGCATTAATGAAATCGAGGGTAAAGAGCCTGTTAGTGAGCCGTTTCATTACAATGAATGGGATTATCAATTACAGTTGTATCGTCCGAATTGGGCAACGCTTTATGAAAGAAGATTACGAAAGGGTGACTCTGAGGTTATCAATAATATTCTTAAAGAGCATAAGCCGATTGCAAATCAGCTCAAAAATGCGATTGACCAGATGCAGCCCCAAGGACTCGTTAAGTTAAAAAAGCAACAAGAGGGTAGTGAGCTTGATATTGACGCATGCGTCACAGCGCTGTCGGATATCAGGGTAGGAACAACACCCTCAGATCGAATATATGTTAAGAAGGTTCAGCACATTAGAGATGTATCAGTTAACCTTCTTATGGATTTGTCTGAGTCGACAAATGACATGGTTGTTGGGAGTGAAAAGACAATCCTGGAGCTAATGAGAGAAGCCACCTCACTGCTTTCATGGGCAATCGATAAAATTGGAGACAATTTAACGATTTCAGGTTTTGCTTCAGACTCAAGGCATGATGTCCAGTATTATCGATTCAAGCCATTTCATTTTAGTTTTAATGATGAAGTAAAAGGCAGATTGGCTGGAATTAAAGGGGGTCTTTCGACAAGGATGGGGGCGGCGATCAGACATGCTGGTATCGATTTATTAACGCAGTCTTCTGCAAAGAAAATTTTATTAGTTTTGACAGATGGTGAGCCCGCAGATATCGATGTAGATGACCCACAACATCTTCGTATGGACGCAAAAAAAGCAGTTGAAGAGCTTAGAGGTCATGGCATTGTAACATTTTGCATCAGTTTGGATCCATATGCTGACCAGTATGTGGCTAGGATTTTTGGAAAAAATCGTTTTATGGTGATTGATAACCTTGAAAAATTACCAGAAAGATTGCCTCAACTATTTATATCGCTAACAAAGTGATGGTAATTCAAAAAGATGATAAATTAATAGATTTTGATCCAAGTTATCCTTTTCTTTTGCCTGAAAATTGGAAGGATAAGGCAGCCCCAACTGTATACGAAATTTTGGCAACAACAAATACACTGAAGAAAATGTATGTTGATAAAGTAAAGGAAATTGAAGAGGGGAGTGTTAGTAATGATGATGGTGAAGATTCGCTAAGAAAAATTGCTACTAACTTTCAAACCCTTAAGTCTATGTTATATCAATCACGTTAAATAATATGAACCTAAGTGACTTTAAAAGCAAAATAAAAACGTTAGATCAAAATCTCTTGAAGTCGATCCTTAATGGCTCCGCCCTTGTAATGATTCAGGATAAAGAGTTAGGTCTTGGGGCCTCAAATGGTGCCTTTGTGATCTTTTGGATAGAAGATGAAAGGTTTTCCTCTATTGAGGATTTGAGAGGTTACTTAGAGATTGAGTCTGAAGATTTGTTTACAAATTACTATACACATAGCCCACTCAGTAAAGAATATTTTGAAACAAAATTATCAGACTTGATGAATGAAAATGGTGAGGCTTCATTTACTGCTCAGCCAGGAGATATGCCAGAGAAAAGCCTTATTGTTTCTGATGGCGAATTGTGCGTGTTAACAGAAGAAGATTATATTTTTAAATATGGCTTATTCCTTCAACTTGAAGATAAGCTGAACTCAAAAATATCTTCAGTCAAGGCTAGGAATTGGCTTCAGTCAGGGGCTGCTTATAATGATTATATTGCAGTCAATGTCTTTCGTTTTAGTGCTATTGAATAATTACAATAATTAATCTACAATAGTTGCTCAATTTCAGGAGCAAGATGAAACAACATCAGAATTTTTTAAATTCAATTATTCAGCGAATTGGAATAGGTCGAATAAGCCAAAAACAACCAAGTCCTGAGGGCATTATTGATCTTTGTCATCAACTGATAAGCAGGAGAGGCGAGTCAACTCTTTTTTCCTTAGCAAAATTAGTATTGGAGGATTTTGAAAAACTTTCAGATGAACAAAAGAAAGTTTTTTTTCTTCAACTATTAAAAGAGTTTAGTGTTGATCGTGACCAACTTAAATCAGCAATTAGTGATCTTGATATTGATGATGACCGTCAACTGAGAGACTTACATAGGATAATAGAGCCAAAGAGTCAAAAACTTCTTAGAAGGCTTAACCAGATACCAAACGGAACTCCAGCTTTATTAAAGATGAGGGGTTCCCTATTAACATTCATTAAGGAGTTGCCTGAGTTAAGGTCTCTTGACTTTGATTTTGTTCACTTATTCAAGTCATGGTTTAATCGTGGTTTTCTGAGATTAGAGCGAATTGATTGGTCTACAAGTGCACAGGTTCTTGAAAAGATAATGGAGTATGAGGCTGTTCATGATATTTCTGATTGGGAAGATCTTCAAAATAGAGTGGCCGCCTCAGATAGAAGATTGTATGCTTTTTTTCATCCTGCCCTGCCGAATGAGCCACTAATTTTTATTGAAGTAGCACTTATGAACGAAGTGCCTAATTCAATAATGCCAATTCTTGATACTTCTGTAAAGCCTATCGACCCATTAAATGCAAATACTGCTGTTTTTTATTCTATTTCAAACTGCCAAATAGCCTTAAAAGGGGTTTCTTTTGGCAGCTTCTTGATTAAGCAAGTGGTTTCCGAAATTCAGCTTGAGTTTAACCAAATTAATCAGTTTGTGACTTTATCTCCTGTTCCAGGACTTAGAAAATGGGTAGAAAAAGTTAACTTATCGGGTGCTGATGAAATTCCAGAACAGACAATTAAAGATATTCAGTCATGCGCTGGAAATTCTTCGCCAGGAATGGCAATTTTGCGCAGATTAACACACCATTACTTAAGTCAAGAGAAGAACAGTAAAGGGGCTGCTTTAAACCCTGTTGCTCATTTTCATCTAGGGAATGGCGCTTATCTTTTTGATATTCATACTCATGCAAACGATAATCAGAATGCTTTGGATGATTCTTGGGGCGTCATGGTAAATTACTTGTATGATTTAGATTTAGTGGCAAAAAATCATGAAGATTATTCAAATCAACAGCCAGTATCAGTCTCTTCAAAGCTGACCAAGTCTATTCAAATTAAAAAGAAAAAAAATCTTGGCTTATCAGTTTAACAAGAAGAACACTGAAGCCACTAAACCAAATAAAATTATCTGATGGGAAAGATAGATTACTAGAGCATGCCTTCCCATCATTTGAATCCAGTGCGATCTCATTGAAAAGACTGTCTTATAATAAGGGTAATGTCCAAGGTAAATCCCTATAAAGACAAAGGATAGCCATGGAAATAGGGGGTAGTAGTCTACACTTCCAATTGGCAGGTAAGGCCCAAATATATTTGAAATAAAGCTTAAATCTGGCTGGTCAAATATGGAAGCAATGAGAATTATTACAGCAATTAATAGGGATGTTTTCGGGTGATTAACAAATAATATTGCTATCAATGATGAAGTCCAAATTAAATGAAGAATACCAAAATAAACCCATCCATCTGGAAACATTACAAAAGTTCCAGCAGAAACTAGAAGGGCTGCCAATCCTAAATAAAATATACGCTTCAAAAATTTTTTGAATTTTAGATGATCTTTATGCGCTAAAACTAGACTAATCCCTACTGCACTTAAGAACAGAAAGACAATTAAGCAGCGCCAAGCAATACCAAGCCAATGTGTAAATAAGGGGATCTGGGTAAAGCCAAAAGAGTTTAGATCATAAATAAAGTGAAAAGCAATCATCATAATGATGGCTAAACCTCTTATTAGGTCAAGTGATAAATCTCTTACATTAGACATAAGATATTAGAATGACTACTCAAATATTTGAGAAACAAAAGACTTATCGATTTCAATTATCGAGCCATCCAGAAGTTCTAGGCATTTAGGAACAGCCAAAAAAACAGCACCAAGACATACCGCGATAGCCACTGGCTTTCCTGGAAGATTAATGATCAAACTGTTTCCTCTAGTTCCAGCTATCTGACGTGAAAGAATTGCAGTGGGGACTGTTCGAAGTGATACAATTCTCATTTGTTCTGCAAATCCATCAAAGATTCTCTCACATACAGCCTCGGTAGCTTCTGGAGTCACGTCACGAGTTGTTGGACCAGTTCCACCAGTAGTTAGAATTAGATTGCAACCTAGTTCGTCACTCATTTCAATAAGTGTTCCTTCAATCTGAGGCTGTTCATCTTCAATTACTTTAGATACAATTTCATAAGGGCTTTTAACTGCTTTTGAAATCCATTCTTGCATTGAAGGGCCACTAATGTCTTCATAAATCCCTCTAGCAGCTCTATCTGAAATCGTTAGAAAGCCAATTTTTATTTTTGGTGTAGGCATACTTATTTTATTTATCCTCCAGTAACAGGTGGAAAGAAAGCCACTTCATCTTCCTCTTTAACAAGAGTGTTTTCAGAGGCCATTTCATGATTCACTGAACATAAAATATTTTTAGGGAAATGTTGATCTCCATACCTATCTATTAATTCTTTTTTAATTAATAGGATAGTTACTGGAGAGTCAAAACGAATATCATCTTCAGATGTTTTTAAATTTTCTTTAAGAGAGGCAAAGTAAAGAATCTTCATCCACCCATCTCCACCATTTGTCGACTACTAATATTATCAATTACAGAATCAAAAAAATGTTTTTCTGGTTTTTTGGTGATAGCATCAAGAATTAACTGTTTCATTTTTGAGTCACTCATTCCCGATCTTAGTGCATCTCTTAAAGAGACCGAGTCTTTTTGACCAAGGCATAAAATCAATTCCCCTTTGGCAGTTAACCTTACACGGTTGCAGCTACTACAAAAATTATTAGAAACAGCTGAAATAGTTCCAATACTGGTCTCTGTTCCCTGAATCTTAAATGCCTTTGCAGGGCCATCAGTTTGTTTTGACTGGATAGGTAATAATTTATCACCATAACTAGCCCTCACTCTGGAAAGTATATCTCTTTCGCTGTAATGTCTGTCTACAGCTTCAATACCGGCAAGTCCAATAGGCATTGTTTCAATAAATCTTAGATCTAAGCCTCGATTGATTGCAAATTCAGTCATTGATTCAATTTCATCATCATTGATACCTTTCATCACAACCATGTTTAACTTTATGGGTTTAATGCCAACAGAAATTGCAGCATCTATACCTTTGATTACTCTGTCTAAATCGCCATCTCTTGTAATCTCTTTAAAACGAACTGGATCAAGAGAGTCAATTGAAATATTAGCCCTATTGATGCCATTATTTTTAAGTTTTGATGCCAATCCAGGCAAGAGGTGAGCATTAGTTGATAACGGAATGTCAGTGAGGCCAGGTATTTCTCCCAGCATCTTTGTTAAATCAAGAATGTCTTTTCGAAGCAGTGGCTCTCCACCAGTCAGCCTAACTTTGGTTACGCCTAATTCAGCAAACAAGCGAACAATTTTTGCTATCTCTTCGAAAGTAAGAACCTGAGATTTTTTTGTATGCGTTTGATGATCTTCGTCTCTACAATAGTGACATCGATAATTACAGTGATCTGTTACAGAGACCCTTAGATAAGTAATGCGCCTGTTAAATGGATCAATAATCTGATTCATAACTAAAGAGTCCAATGACCTGATTTTCCACCCTTCTTTTCAAGAAGTTGGACATGATCAATTGTCATAAACCGATCAACTGCTTTACACATGTCATAGACCGTCAGTGCGGCTATACTTGCTGCAGTCAAGGCTTCCATTTCAACACCTGTTTTGCCATTAAGTTTTGCTATNGCAATAATATCAACAGAACTATCTTCAATATTTGGTTTGAGTTCAACACTCACTTTAGAGAGCATTAATGGATGGCAAAGCGGGATCAGTTCGGAACATTTTTTTGCNGCTTGAATTCCAGCTATTTTAGCAACAGATAAAACATCTCCTTTTTTATGAGAACCTGAAATAATCAATTCAAGTGTTTCGGGNTTCATCAAAATTCTAGAGCTTGCTTTCGCTTCGCGCGCAGTAATATCTTTTTCTGAAACATCAACCATTTCTGCATCACCATTTTCATTAATGTGGGTTAGCTTACTCATTGAATTAATTCACTTAATGGATAATAATCGAGAATGGTACCACTATCAAAAGTAGTATTTTCAGGTATCTCAATAATTCCATCAGCCCAGACCACTGAACTCATTACATCTGAGCCTTGTTTAGGATATAGATTTGCTGAAGGCGTTTCATGAGAATAGTCAATACGAACTCGAGCATATTCGCGCCTTGGTTTAGCTCGATTGCAATTAAAATTTGTCTTGACTTTATATTTTTTAGATGCGAATTGATTGTTTCCCTGCATTTTCTTTATAAACGGTAACGCAAAAATACAAAATGTGACAAAACTTGATACAGGGTTACCTGGAAGGCCAATAAATGGTATTTGCTTTACTTTGCCATATGCAAGTGGTTTGCCAGGCTTCATTCTAATTTTCCATAGGTTAAGCTCACCAAGTTTTTCAACAGCTGGTTTAACATGGTCCTCCTCTCCTACTGAAACCCCGCCAGTAGTCATAATTAAATCACACTGACTCGAAAGTGATTCAAGGGCATCACAAGTCGAATCTAGTTTGTCTTCTATATTACCTAGATTCAAAACATCACAACCTATTCTATTAAGTAATGCAACAAGCGCATAGCGGTTTGAGTTGTAAATTTTTCCTGGTAACAAGGGTTTTCCAGGCTCAACTAGTTCATCTCCTGTAAAGAAAACACCCACTTTAATTTTTTTAAAAACGATTATCTCAGCAACACCAACAGATGCTGCAAGAGAAACATCTTGGGGCTCTATCTTTTTTCCGGAGATTAAAATCACATCATCTTGACGAATATCATTACCAGTTGGACGAATATTTTCATCCAATTGAATTGATCTCTTTACAAGAATTTGAGACCCATCATCTGAAGGCTGACATTCCTCCTGCATAATAACGGTATTCGCACCCTCAGGAATAGGAGCGCCTGTAAATATTCTGGCAGCGTAGCCTGTTTCAAGTTTGTTACCAGTTGATCCAGCAGTTATCCTGTCTACTACATTAAAAGTAAGGTTTTTTTTGGATACATGATCGTCATCTAGCGCAATCGTATAACCATCCATCGCACTATTATCAAAGCCTGGCACATTGATTGTTGAGTGAATATCTTTGGCTAAAATCCTTCCAACAGAATCATCCAATGAAACCGCTTCAGTTTGGCTTGAAGGAATAGATGAGTCAATCAGAAATGATAAAGCATCATCAGCACTCATCAGTGAATCACTAAACATTACAGAGCCAGGTGGGATCGCCTTATTCTTCATACCGTTGAATCGTTATAATTATTTATTGAGTGTATTATACAATTGCAAGTCATTTTTCTAATTACAAATAACTTGAAAAAAGAACAGTTAATAAGTGAAAAAAATATTAAAAAATGAAATTTCAGTTGTAATCTTAGCTGGCGGAAGAGCATCGAGGATGGGCGGAAAGGATAAAGGCCTTATTGAGCTTGATGGCGCCCCTTTAATTGCATATGTTCATGAAGTAGTTAAAAATAAAGCTAGTCATATCTTTATAAGTGCTAATAGGAATACTGAGCAATATTCTCTTTATGGAGAGGTNATTNTTGATGATTTGAAAGATTTTCAAGGGCCTTTGGCTGGCATTTCTAAAGCGCTAAAGTCNTGTGAAACTAAATATTTACTAGTCCTTCCTTGTGATAGTCCTTATATCGATTCAAAGCTAATTGATGATATGATTGCTGCAATGTCTTTGAGTNACTCAGATATTTGCGTGGCACACGATGGGTCGATAATGCACGCAACATTTGCTTTGATGAANTCGAACCTTAGCACCAGTTTGGATAAATTTTTAGACAGTGGTGGTCGTAAAATGGCATTGTGGTATCGACAGCAAAACACTAAAAGAGTAGATGTTTCAAATCATTTAGAAGTCTTGACTAATCTCAATAGTCCTGAAGATTTTTAATTCTCATTTTTCCAGTGCTTTTTCTTCTCTTCATCCTGCGATCTTGACTTCACCCAGTTCTCGGATTTTGTAGTTGATTCTTTTTTCCAGAATGGGGCATCAGTTTTTAAAAAGTCCATAATAAAATTACATGAGTCAAAGGCTTCTTGACGATGCCGACTGGCAGTAATCACAAGTACAATTTGATCATTTACATCAAGTTTTCCAATTCGATGAATAATGGTTACGCTTTGGAGCTCCCATTTATTCTTTGCTTTATCAACGATTGACTTGAGTGATTTTTCAGTCATCCCTGGATAATGCTCCAGAGTCATTGTGTTTAGATTTTTTGACTCAAGATCTCTGACAGTTCCTACAAAGCTACAATTGCACCAATGTTAGAGTTACTCGCTTTAGCCAGAGCAACTTCAGTCGTTAAATCAAAGTCCTCAGATTGAACAATAATTTTATCCATGAGTTGATTTTATCGTTTTTATAAAGAAGTGAATGACCCTTTGATTTTTTTATTTGGATTATAATTTTATGATGTTTTTAACACTTTTGAATCGATGAATAAACTTAACTTAGATTATTTTCAGAATCTTGATAATATTGACCCATTAGCAAAATATAGAGAGGAGTTTCATTTACCAAAAAATATCATTTATTTTGATGGAAATTCATTAGGGTTATTGCCTAAAAGAACCATTAAAAACTTAGAAAAAACAATTTATAAGGAGTGGGGTGAAGAGTTAATAAGAAGTTGGAATAATGCAAATTGGATCAATATGCCTCTAACTCTTGGAGATAAAATTGCTCCACTACTGGGCGCTAACCCTGGTGAAGTTATTGTTGTTGATAGTACCTCAGTGAACTTGTTTAAGGTTTTATCATCTGCGTTAATTTTAAACAAAAGCCGAAAAGTAATCGTGAGTGAGGCTTCCAATTTTCCATCTGATCTTTATATCCTGGAAGGTGTAAACGAAATGTTTGGCAATAATTTTGAAAGCTGTTTAATTGAAGAGGGCGAAACTGATATTGAGAAATATATTGACTCTTCTACTGCTGTAGTGATGCTTTCACATATCAATTATAAAACTGGCCGAATCAGTGATATGAAAAAAATTACAGAGCATGCTCACAAGAAAGGTGCCTTGGTTGTTTGGGATTTAAGCCATAGTGTAGGCGTAATGCCCATGGATTTAAATAAATACAATGTTGACTTTGCAGTTGGCTGCACCTATAAGCATTTAAATGGAGGTCCAGGTGCACCTGGATTCTTGTATGTTAGCCATGATCTTATAGAACATGTTTCACAGCCTCTAACTGGCTGGTTGGGCCATGCTAACCCTTTTGGTTTCGAGGATCAATATAATGCTTCAAATGATATTAAAAAATATATTTGTGGGACTCCACCTATCCTTTCCTATAAAGCAGTAGAAAGTGGTCTTGAAATCTTTAATGGAATATCAATGAAAATGGTTCGTGAAAAAAGTATTCAATTATCTGAAGCGTTTATTGCTTTGATACAACAAGAATGTACTGAGTTTGGTTTTGAGCTTTTATCACCAAAAAATGCAGATCAGAGGGGTAGTCAGATCTCATTTAAGCATGATGACGCATACCCAATTATGCAGACCTTAATATCACATGGCGTTATTGGTGATTATCGCGAACCTAATATCTTAAGATTTGGTATCTCACCTCTCTATATGAGGTTTGAGGATATTTGGGAGGCAATCATGTGTTTGAAAAATATAATGGAATCTAGAGAATGGGATTCAGATCAATTTAAAAAAAGAAATTATGTAACTTAGATNCTAAGTTTGTTTTGATAGNCTGNCAACAAGAGATATGCCCAAAGCAACAGAGGGTCCAATTCCTAAAGCAAATATCATGGTTCCAAGGCCCACTACCTCGCCAAGAAGCTTATCAATATTATTAAGAAGACAAATGGATCCAATAACAACTACACTAATCTCAATTATTGTTCGAATTGAGTATATTCGCATATTGGTTACTTTTTGAAGACCAATCATTAAGCCATCTCTTGGCCCAGCTCCCAAGTTACAGATTAGATAAAATCCGCTGCCTAGGCCAATGATCAAGACTCCTATTACAACTTGTAATACCTGTCTGTAACAGGTATGTTTGAGGATAGGGCAGGTAAAAAACAGAAAATTCAATGGTTAGTGCAATAATGAATGCATTTAATATTGTCCCCATTCCAGGTTTTTGTTTTAGAGGTATCCATAATAGTAAGACAAATATACTAATAACAAAGGTAGAAAAACCTAGCGACCAATCAGTAAGATTAGATATTCCTTGAGCCAGAACTGTATAGGGCCCGACTCCAGCACCGCTTGTAATTAAAAGACTCTCACCTAGTCCAAATAAAAATAAACCAAACACTAAAAAAATAAAGGTTGTTGGCTTTGGTTTTAAGTTGTATGAATCCTCTGAGCTCCAGGATGTCTTAGGTATTTCTTTAATAGTAAAAGTTTCTCGAAGAAGTTTCATTGGTAGCTAAG
>JGI26254J51713_1000738_pt1 | contig 12653 bp, 13 predicted proteins | sample SaaInlV_120m_DNA_3_FD_51713 | JGI IMG/M metagenome (IMG submission 51713)
CGCCTTAAAATATTAAGGCGAAACTTTATTGATATAGTAATAATTACTATTAAGGTTTTAGTCCAGCAAGAAGTTTTGTTAAGCTTACTTTTCTAGCTTTCCACATTTCTTGTACTTCAGCTCTGTTCATAATTCTAACAGGTGAACCACCTTTTTTCATTTGTTTCAAAGTTTTTTTGTCATTAAACATTAAAGGAACTTTGGCCGCTAAATATTCAATAATTTCTGGTGAAGTTCCTTTAGGAGCCATAATACCTCTAAAGTTTACACTTGAATTATCAACATCAAGACCTTCTTCTTTTAATGTTGGAACATTTGGTAAAAATGTTTTTTCTCTTTGAAGATCAGCAATTGCTAAAATTTTAATATCATTCTGACTTCTGAAAGCATCTGAAAGATTATTAAAACCAGCCATTACTTGACCACCTTTAACAGCTGCCAATGCAGGCACACCGCCTGTATGAGGAACATAAGTTAGTTTAGCTCCACTAGCTTTTTGGAATTGTAAAAAAGCTATATGGTGACCAACAAATTTTCCAGCACCTGAAAAAGTCACTTTACCTGGATTTGCTTTAGCAAATTTAAGCATATCAGCNACTGAATTGAATTGACTATCTTTACTTACAATCAAAACCGCAGGATCTGCTCCCCAGTTTGCTATAGGCTCNAAGTTATCTATGTTGTATTTTGTATCATCAAATACAATTGATTGAGATACNAAGTGTGGNATNTTGTATGCAGCTAAATCATAACCNTCTTTTCTTGCTTTAGATGCAAACCANTTCCATCCAACTTTACCACCTGCTCCAGGTTTATTAACAATAACAATTGGTTGTCCTAAGTAATCTTTTTTAGGATGAGCAGCCATCATTGTTACTAGTCTTGCTTGAAAGTCAGTAGCACCACCTGGGTTATAAGCTACCATTACACTTATCGGTCTATCAGGATAATCGCCTGCTTTAGCAATTGATCCAAAAGAAAGAAGCGATAAGATTATTGTGAAATATAAAAAAAATTTCTTCACATTCATATTGTCCTCCTTAGTTAGAAATTATTAAACCATAGACAAAGAAAATAAACTATTACAATTTTTAGTTATATTTATTGATTATATTAATGATATCTAAAATTGTTGTTCCTAGTAGCAGTTTTCATTAGATACTACCCTTGATTGTATTATAAGTTTTTAAAAAAGAAAAAATCTAGGCACTTGAACTTTAAGCATTATAGAAAAAAGAAAATAAATAAATAACATAAATATAGTTGTTATAATTATGGTTTGAATTATTTTTTTAATATTTTTATTTTCTGAATAATAGTGACTATTTATAAAAAACAATAATATAGCTAAAAGATAAAACCCAATAGTTTCGCCTAGAAAAATAAATATAATTAAAGAAACTAAATAAACTGATAGTTTTTTAATATCAACCTCTGCAACTGATAAAGTTTTATTTAAAAAATAAAAAATTAATGAAAAAGAAGATAATATTATCATTACAGAGGTTATTAATTTTGGAAATAAATATGCTTCGGATGTATTTTCTGAACCACCAGTGAACGATGCAAATGCTAATAAGATTGAGATAAACAATATACAAATCAGAGATGTTAAATTATTTATCTTAAGCATTTTTTCTCTTCATTTCTGAAATAATTCCATAAACTATAGAAATTATACATAATGTTATTATTGTTAAATTTAAATATCCTGATGTTAAATATCTAAAAATACCCTCTTGTGTATCTGCAATTATTTTTGCTTGACTAAAATTAGTTTCAGCGATTGGCCCCAATATTAAACCTAAAACTATCGGTGCAGCTGTAAAACCAAATTTTGATAAAAAAAACATTGAGACACCTAAAAACAGCATAACAATCACATCCGCAAAGTTATGTTGGACACTATAGGTTCCAAAGATAGCAAGTATCGTTATAGCTGCAGCCATATAGTTTGTTGGAGTTTTAATTACATATTTTGCTAAACCGCTAATATATAATCCAAAAATCAACATCATAAATTGAGCAACTAATAATGAATTAATAAAAGTCCATGTTGTTTCAGCATAAATTGTAAAAAGATCTGGTCCTGGAAACATTCCATGTATTAATAAGCCTCCCAACAAAACAGCAGCCGTTGGACTTCCTGGAACCCCGAGTGTAAGTAAAGGAACTAAAGATGGACCAACCATAGCATTGTTTGCAGACTCAGCGGCAATAATTCCATCAGGTTCTCCTTTTCCAAAATTTTCCTTATTTTTACTTAATTTTTTAATTTGATCGTAAGATACAAGTCCTGCTATCTGCCCTCCTGCACCAGGGATTAAACCAATTATAACTCCAGATACACTTCCAACTACTAATGCTTTAATTCTTGAAAGATTGTAAATAATAGATTGAACTATACTTTTTTTTTCCATTTGAAATTGATCAGAATCTAATTGTTTTTTTTCAATCATTGATAAGACTTGAGGGATAGCAAACAAACCAACCAAAGCAGCGATAATATTTATGCCTCCTGAAAAAATTGGATTAAAAACAAATCTTTCAACACCTAACACCGAGTCGTATCCTATAGTTGCCAACCATAAACCAATGGCTCCAGAAAAAAGTCCTTTAATTATTGAATTAGAATCTAATGTTGCAATTACAGTAACACCAAAAATTGCTATCCAAAACATATGTGATGGACCAAACTTAAGAGCAAAATTTGCTAATATAGGTGTAAAAAAAATTAAAATAATAATTCCTATTACGCCACCAATGAATGAACTGATAAAACAATAATGTAGAGCTTCTTTTGATTTACCACTTTTTGCCATTGGGTAGCCATCCATAACTGTTGCAATGTTTGCAGGCGCTCCAGGTATTTTTAATAATATTGCACTAATTGCTCCACCCGCAACAGTAGCTGTATAAACAGCACCAAGCATAATTAAACCTTGGTCAGGACTCATTTTAAAAGTGAAAGGAATTAATAAAGCAACTGCCATTGTAGGACTCAATCCAGGAGCAGCTCCCATTAAAAGTCCACCAATAGTTCCTAAAACTAAAATTAATAAATTTTCAAATATGAAAACGTTAGAAAAATATCCTATAAACTCCATAATGTTAAAATTTAAGTCTAACTAAATTTTAATCAAAAAGTCTATAAAAGAATAAAGGTTAAGTCGTAAAATATTCGTATAAAAATTTACAAGCTACCACGTGCAATAAAAGGTCAAGATACATCTGTTTTGTATCTTGCAATGATATGATTATGTAATTGGGGCACAATATTACCAATTTTTTCAACATTAAGTTTTTTAGTTTTAAAAACCTTTTTCATTAATTTGCTAGCATGAACTATCTCTTTCATTAATAAAATTTGATCTTTAGAATTTAAATTAGTGATATCGGTGACCCCTTTTCTTTTAGGAATTAAAATAATCCAAGGAAATTTTAGGTTATCAATTAACCTAATGCTACATAATTTCAAATCTGAAATATGATGAGAAGATTTTATAAAATTTTTATTTATTTTATTGATTAAGTTGAAAGTTATTCATTTTAAGATTTGTTACAATTGTTATTTCTTATATAGTTAAATAATGGCAGATAAAAAAATTAGATCTATTGCAAAAACATTTTCTTGGAGATTTTTTATTTTTATTTATTGGATGATTTTTGGCTATATTTACACAGGAACTTTTACTGGTGCTGGTATACTGGGCTTGGGTTCAATTATTCCTCTCTTTTTCTATTACCTTCATGAAAGAATTTGGAATAAAGTTAAATGGGGTGTTAATTAAATTATTTAATTATAATTATAAGTATTTTTCAAGTTTATCAGATTAAGAAAAAAGCTTAGAAAATTAATTTTATATGCTACTAGTTATTTAATGTTAGATAAAAGAAATTTTTATATCAATGGTGAGTGGGTTAAACCAACTAAACCTAATGATTTAGAAGTAATCAATCCTTCAACCGAAGAAACATGTGCGGTAATATCTATAGGTTCTAAAAAAGATACAGATAATGCTGTTGCTGCTGCAAAAGTAGCTTTTGAAAGTTGGAAAGAAAGTTCTAAAGATGAAAGAATTAGTCTACTTGAAAAATTATTATCTATTTATAAAAAAAGATATACTGAAATGGCTGATGCAATTTCAATGGAAATGGGTGCTCCAATGGATTGGTCAACTGATGTTCAAACAGCAAGTGGTCAATCACATCTAGAAGATTTTATTTTAAGATTAAAAGAATTTAAATTTGACAGGAAATTTAATGCAGAGTCTAATAATCGGATATGTTATGAACCTATCGGAGTTTGTGGACTTATTACTCCATGGAACTGGCCAATAAACCAAATAGCTTTAAAAGTTGTACCTGCTTTTGCAGCAGGTTGCACAATGATACATAAGCCCTCAGAAATAGCCCCATTGTCTGCAATGATTTTTGCAGAAATGATTGATGAAGCTGGATTTCCTCCAGGAGTATTTAATTTGGTAAATGGTGATGGAGCTGGAGTTGGAACTGAAATTTCTTGCCATCTAGATATTGATCTAGTTTCATTTACAGGCTCAACACGTGCTGGGAGATTGATATCCAAAAATGCAGCTGAAACAATTAAAAAGGTTTGTCTTGAATTGGGTGGCAAAGGTGGAAATATTGTATTTGCAGACTCTTATCCTAATGCAGTTAGAGATGGTATTAGAAATGTAATGAGTAACTCTGGACAATCTTGTGATGCACCAACAAGGATGTTAGTTGAAAAATCTATTTATGAGAGAGCTGTTAAAGAAGCAGTTGATGAAGCAAATTTGATAAAAGTAGATCATGCATCTAAAAAAGGTGATCATATCGGGCCAGTGGTTTCAAAAACTCAGTATGATAAAATTATTAATTTAATTCAAAGTGGTATTGATGAAGGGGCAACATTAGCCGCAGGTGGTCCTGACTTGCCTAATGGAATGAATAAAGGATATTTCATTAAGCCTACAATTTTTACTGATGTAAAAAATGATATGAGAATTGCTAAAGAAGAAATATTTGGTCCAGTACTATCAATTATTCCATTTGAAACTGAGGAAGAGGCAATAAAAATTGTAAATGATACCGAGTATGGTCTTGGAAATTTCTTACAAACTGAAGATAAAGAAAAAGCTAAAAGAGTATCTAGAAAATTAAATGCAGGAATAATTTATGTTAATGGAATTGGACCAGATTCTGGAACACCTTTTGGTGGATTTAAACAATCTGGAAATGGCCGTGAGGGTGGAGTTTGGGGTTTAGAAGAATACTTAGAAGTTAAAACAGTCACAGGCTGGGAGTAATTCATGATTGGTTTTATAATGGTTGGTACTAACAATCTTGATAAAGCAACATTTGGAAATGGAACTCAAATAGCTTTTTTAGTTAACTCGAAAAATTTAGTAAATAATTTTTATAATGTCGGAATAAAACTGGGTGGAAAAGATGAGGGCGCTCCTGGAATAAGGTCATCAGGAGATTATTATTGCTATTTTCGAGATCTTGATGGAAATAAAATTTGTGCATTTGCTAAAATAAATAATTAAATTTATTTTCTTCACAATCATNCNAAATAACTTTTAAATAATTGGANTCTTTNTGTAATTTAGAAATTGAGCTCACCACTAATCACTATATATACAACATATATNTCAATTCAATTTATAGTTGTATTTAAAATTCTACTCTTGTGTTTTACTCTCGATCATTATTTAATCTAAATATTAAAACTTAACCTTAAGGAGATAATTTAATGAAGTTTTTTAAAAAATTAATTTCTGCAGCTTTCTTTGGGTCATTTTTATTAGCAACTACTGCTAATGCAGGTGACTGTAAAGCTAGACTAGGAGATTTCGACTGGAGTAGTGCAAACATTCATACAGCTATTACAACTTTTATCCTGGAAAATGGATATGGCTGTGAAGTTTCTGTAACTAAAGGAAGCACTACACCTATCATGGCTGCTCACTACGATAAGCAATTAGATGTAATAACTGAAGTATGGTACGACAATATTATTGCCAACTACGAGCCTCACGAAAAAGCTGGTACAATTAAAAATATTGGTGTGAACACTCCAGATTCTCAACAAGCTTTTTACGTAGATAAAACTACAGCTGATAAGTATAATTTAAAGTCAGTAATGGATATGAAAGATCCTAAAATAGCTGCGCTATTTAAAGATCCAGAAAACCCATCTAAAGGTAGAATGACTAGCTGTATTTCAGGTTGGACTTGTTACACAGTAAACTTAGTAAAACAAAAAGAGTATGGTCTAGATGCTTTCTATACAAACTTTGACCCAGGTTCAGGTGGTGCATTAGATGCTGCCATCGCTGGTGCTTTTGCTAAGAAAAAACCTATCTTTACTTACTACTGGGCACCTACTGGTTTGATGGGTAAAGTTGATCTAGTAAGATTAACAGAACCTAAATTTGATTCTGATTGCTGGAATAATATGTCTGCAGTTGTTGAAAAAATCAAAGCAGATGGTCCAGATGCATATACTAAATCTTGTGCATGTGAATATAGAGATATGGCTTTAACAAAGTCTGTATTAACTGATTGGGCTAAAGCTCACCCAGCTGAAACAGCTTTCTTAGAAAAATATACTGTTCCAACAGCAGTAGTTAACCAAATGTTAGCCTTCTACGAAGATGAGTCTGATGGCGATATGGAATTAACTGCAAAAGAGTTTTTAAAAACTCAAGCAATGTGGAAAAGTTGGGTTCCAGCAGATGTAGCTGCAAAAGTTACAGCTGCTTTGTAATCTAATAATATAAAATAATTTGAAAGAGCCCTTCGGGGCTCTTTTTCAAATAAAAATTACCATTATGTTCAGAAATAAAAAAAACTTATTCAATTTAGGCCTATTGGTGATTTTTATATGGCTATTAATTACAAGCTACAGTTCATCAAAAAGAAAACCTGAAAATATTGGCGAATTGTTTAATGACTATTCTTGGTTAACTGATTGGCCTAAATGGTTAGACTTACCTTTAATGCCATGGATTAATAAAGCATTTAAATCTCTAAATGAAAATTATGGTTTTATTTTTGAGGCAATAAATAATGTTTTATTAGCAATGTTAATGGGGTTAAAAAATTTTTTAGTTCAAGCTCCTTGGCCTTTGGTAATTATTGGAGTTGTAATACTTGCTTATTTTGCAAGTGGAAAAAAGATTAAAACTACTGTTGCTGTTGGTTTTTGTACATTCTTTATAGGATTTTTACACCCTCGATTTTGGGACAAAGCAATTGAGACAACTTCTATAATGTTAATCAGTATTTTCTTATGTCTTGTAATTGGTGTTCCAATTGGAATTTGGATGTCTAGAACAAATAAAGTGAGAGAAAAAATTCTTCCTATACTTGATTTAATGCAAACCATTCCCGCTTTTGTGTATTTGATACCAGGAATTATGTTGTTTGGCTTAGGTGCAGTTCCTGCAATTATTGCAACTTTTATTTATGCTGTACCACCTTTAGTTAGATTAACAGATTTAGGTATTAGATTGGTTGATAGCGAAGTCACTGAAGCAGCTGATGCTTTTGGTGCTAGCAAAAAACAAAAATTGTGGGGAGTTCAAATCCCTCTAGCACTTCCTAATATAATGCAGGGAATTAACCAATGTACAATGATGGCTTTATCAATGGTTGTTATTGCATCAATGATTGGAACAAGAGGTTTGGGAGATGAGGTTCTTCTTGGTTTGCAACAGTTAAATGTTGGTCGTGCAGCAGAAGCAGGTATTGCAATTGTATTGTTGGCAATCGTTTTAGATAGAATTACACAATCTTATGGTGAAACTCTTCAAGAAAGAAATTCTCCAATTAAAAAGGCTAAAAAATAATGACAAAGATAGAAATAAATAATATTTATAAAATTTTTGGTAACGATCCAGTTTCTGTCATGGATATGGTTAAAAATGGATCTACAAAAGATGAGGTTCTTGAACAGACAGGACACACTGTTGGTCTTGATAATGTTTCTTTGAATATTGAAGAAGGTGAAACTTTTGTTTGTATGGGGTTATCTGGTTCAGGAAAATCTACATTGATTAGACATATAAATAGATTGATCGATCCAACTGCTGGAGAAATTTTGATTGATGGTGAAAATATTATAAAATGTAATCCTGAAGAGTTATTAAATTGGAGAAGAAATCATATTAGTATGGTTTTTCAAAGATTTGGTTTATTTCCCCATAAAACAGTAATGCAAAATGTTGGTTACGGTTTAGAAATGCAGGGTAAATCTGAAGAAGAAAGAGACAATATTGCAATGGAAAAAGTTGATGCNGTTGGTCTTAATGGATTTGAAAATCAATTTCCAAATCAATTATCTGGTGGAATGCAACAGCGTGTTGGTCTAGCTAGAGCGTTNGCTACTAATTCAGATATAATGTTAATGGATGAAGCATTTAGTGCATTAGATCCACTTATTAGAAGTGATATGCAAAAACAATTAATTGATCTTCAATCAGAATTAAAAAAAACAATTGTATTTATTACTCATGATCTTGATGAGTCCTTAAGATTAGGTGACCACATTGGAATTTTAAATGCAGGAAAACTAGTTCAAGTTGGAACACCTGTTGATATTATCATGAATCCTGCAGATGATTATGTAAAAGCTTTTGTTAAGGACGTTAATAGAGCAAAAGTAATTAAAGCAAAAATAATCATGACAAATGCCAATGAAACAAATGGTATCGATAAATCAAATCTAGTTAAAGTTAATGAAGATCAATTTATAGAAGAATTTTTACCACAAATAGTTTGTACTAACGCTAATTGTGAAGTGGTTGATAAAAATGGAAACACTAAAGGCTATATCACAAATAGAGAATTGCAGTCCTCATTAACAAAATCATAATTAATGGTTAACCAATCATTAAAAAATAAAAAAATTATTTTATCTGCAGAAGCATCTGGAATAGGTTTGGCGACAGCAAAAGTTTGTCTCGCTAAAAGATCAAATGATTGTAACTGATACGCCAAATAGATAATATAATTTTTTATGTAATATTTAGATATTCTATAAAAGATCTGATAGACACAATTAAAAGAAAAGTGCCAAATATTTTACTTAATATTTTTTTATTTATTCTATAGACAGCTTTGGCTCCTAAACGAGCCATTATCATTGTAACAGGTACAAAGACAATAAAACCTAACAAGTTAATATAGCCAACACTATAGGGTGTATTTATATTGTTTATTATTTTACCACCTGTAATCATTGTTATAGTTCCACTTATAGCAATTAAAAAACCAATAGCAGCGGCTGTNCCAATTGATTTCCTTATATCATAACCAAGAGTTCTCATAAAAGGCACCATTAAAGAACCACCACCAATACCAAGTGGTACAGATATAAAGCCAATTATAATTCCTGAAATATTTTTAATTATTTTTGATATTTTTTTTGGATTCTCGACAAGCTTCTCTCTTAAAAAGATAAAAAATAACCCAACCATAAAAGCAAAAATTGAAAAAAACAAAATTAAAGCAGGTGTTTTTAAATTCACAGCTAAAAAAGTACCAGCTATGACACCTAAAAGAATAAAAATACCAAACGATTTAACCATTTTAAAATCGACCGCATCATATTCCATGTGAGTTTTGGTAGAAATTATAGATGTGGGGATAATTATTGCTAAAGATGTTCCAACTGAAAGATGCATTCTTGTAACAATATCAAAATCTAAAACAGTAAATGCATAATATAAAGCAGGTACCATTATAATACCTCCTCCAACACCTAATAATCCTGCCATGAAACCAGTAACTGCTGCTGCAATACCCAGAACAGCTAATAAATTAATTATTTCATTAAAATTTAAAGATTCCACTATGAACTAATTTGATTAGCTTTTTCGTTATTTTGCACAATTGTCATTATATGTTTTGCTTTTTGAAAATCAGAGTCTCTTGCCATCATGTTGTCACTCAAATATCTCTTCCAATCTTTAGAACCAATTTGTCCATGATATAAACCTACGGTATGTCTCATTATATGGTTAACTTTTGTTCCAATTTTAACCTCTTTATCTAGGTACTCCAGAAGTTTTTCAGCAACCTGTTCTCGAGTAGGGTTATTTTTGTTTTTAAATATTTCTTTTTCTATATCAACTAACGAGTATGGATTTTGATAAATTGATCTACCAATCATAACACCATCACAAAAATTTAAATGATTGTTGATTTCATCTATTTGAGAGATACCTCCATTTATGATAATCTCTAATTTTGGATTTTCTTTTTTAATATCATAAACCATTTTGTAATTTAGTCTTGGGATATTCAAATTTTGTTTTGGAGATAGCCCTGTAAGCATTGCTTTTCTTGCGTGTAAAATAAAAGTACTGGTACCAGCATCTCTCATTTTATGAATAAAATTATTTAAATAATCAAATTCTTCAGTATCATCAAAACCTATTCGTGTTTTAGCTGTAACAGGTATTCTACACGAGTTAACCATTGAGTTAATACACTCTGCAACTAAATCCGGTTCTTTCATTAAACAAGCACCAAACATATTCTTTTGAACTTTTTTACTTGGACAACCTAAATTTATATTAATCTCATCATACCCCATATCTTCTGCTATTTTAGCAACTTCTGATAACTCCTCTTTATTTGATCCACCTACCTGTAAAGCTAAAGGTTTTTCTTCTGGACTATAAGATAAAATTTTTTTTCTATCACCATGAATGGCTGACTTTGTTGCTACCATTTCCGTATAAAGGAGAACATTTTTACTCATTAATCTTAAAAAAAAACGATCATGTCTATCAGTACAATCCATCATAGGAGCAACTGATACTTTCCTATTCATGGTTTAACTTTATATGATTTTACTATGAGTTTGAAGCGTCTGAATCTTCTGTAATTGCTTCTGCTTCTTGATTTTCTTGTTCNGAAACTTCATCTAGAGAAACTTCACCTTGGTCATTCATTGTTTCTTCATTTTCTGCTACGTCTACATCTGGTTTAGCTGTTTCAGATAACTCAGCTAAATCTTCTTGAGATACTTGAATTTTTTCTGGAGTTTTTCTAGCTCTTTTAGATGGCAAAATTGGTGTTCCACTTTTTGAAATCTCGCCTTTGTACATGCTCTCAAAATCATCACCTATTTCTTCATCATCCTCTGAACCATCGTCAACTTGTTCAACATGTTTTCTAAGTTTATAAACAGCACTTTCGGTTAAATCTGAAACTTTAATTTTTTCTTCTGCAATTTCTCTTAAAGAAATAACTGTATTTTTGTCATTATCTCTTTCAATTGTTGGCTCAATTCCAGAATTTAATTGAGTTGCTCTCTCTTTAGCAACAAGCACTAATTCGTAAGGACTTTCCACTTTATCTATGCAATCTTCTACTGTAACTCTTGCCATGGGCGATTATTTATACCTCGGACTTCAAAAATGCAAGTATTTTCTAAATTATTACTGGATTNAGCTTTTTTCTTACAGAAAAAAGAAGGATTAAAGAAATAAATATATAAGTGCCTGATACAACAGCTATATCACCCACTGTAAAGCCTATATCTATCAAATATCCAAATAAAGCAGTTCCAAAAGCAGTAGCAAATACCATCAATGCAGTTGTTAAGGCTTTAATTGATCCAAGATATTTAACTCCATATAATTCGGCCCAAGTAGAGGATCCTAATATATTAGCAAAACCATTTGAAATTCCAACCAATCCTAAGAATACAAAAGCTGTTACTGGTGTATCAAAGAAGAACAAAACAATTACAGATAATAAAAGTGGAATATTCATATAAATTAGTAATTTTCTGCTTGTAAATTTATCAATTAAAAAACCTGATAAAAATAAAGTAAGAACAGAAAGAATAGAATAAGACATAAAAGATTGAGCAATCACATAAGGTCCCCATNCTTTTGAGGTTTGNACAAAAGATTGAAATACAGCAAAGCCAGTAAAGATCCATGGCATAGCTAACATGTTAAGGCTAATTATATAAAATCTATAATCTTTTATTACTTCTCTTCTNTTCCATTGTTTGATCTCAATATCTTTAATATTTTCATCATTAGTTTCTCTTGAATCTAGATTTAAATTTTTAATTAATAGAAATGATGCAATAGGTAGAACTATTAAAACTGTTATAGAAAAAATAAGCCAAAGATTTTGCCAATCTATAATTGTTAACAAATAAACCATTAAGACAGGCATAATAAATTCTGCAGATGAAAGGCCAAACCAACTTATACTTAAGGCTCTGCCCCTGGTTCTTGTAAAATATCTTGAAATTGTTGTGGATGCAGTATGAGACATCATTCCTTGTCCCGAAAATCTCATTAAAAAAATTGCAATAAATAGTAAAAAAATTGATGTTACTCTTGAAAAGAAAAAACAAGCAAAAGATAAAAGAATAATTACAAAAAAAGCAAATTTGAAAATATTTACATCATCTATTTTTTTACCAACCCAAATTAATAAAAGACTACTACATAAAGTTGCTGACGCATAAATTGAGCCAAATTGTCCATGAGTTATAGATAGTGCCTCTCTTATACTAGAATTAAATAGTCCTAAAAAATAACTCTGTCCAAAGCTAGAAAAAAATGTAAAAATAAATCCAAATAGAATTACTTTAAACTTCAAACTAT
>JGI26254J51713_1000741_pt1 | contig 12598 bp, 11 predicted proteins | sample SaaInlV_120m_DNA_3_FD_51713 | JGI IMG/M metagenome (IMG submission 51713)
AAACTTTTTAAATCACTTGGCAAGCCAATTATGGTTGGATTATCTAGAAAATCTATGATCTATAAAGTTTTAAATAGCTCACCTCAAGATGCTCTTAACGGNACATCAATTCTCAATACATTAGCANTAGAAAAAGGTGCAAATATTATAAGAGTTCATGATGTGAAAGAAGCGATGGAATGTAAAAAACTTTTAGAAAAACTAGACTAATTCATTTTCAACAAATTGCTCTTCATATAATTTTTTAAACTTTCCATTTGGAATATTTAATAATTCTCTATGGTTTCCATACTCTAATATTCTACCGTTTTCCATGTAAATAATTTTATCGGCAGATTCAACTGTAGAAAGTCTATGAGCAATAATAATTGATGTTTTACCCATTGTTATTTTCTTTGTTGCATTTTTAATTAAATCCTCTGAATATGAATCAATTGAAGATGTAGCTTCATCTAATATTAAAATATCAGGATTATTAACTAAAACTCTTAAAAAAGCAATTAATTGTTTTTGACCAGAAGAAAGGGTACTACCTCTCTCACTAACATTAAAGTCATAACCACCTGGGAGAGATAGTATAAAATCATGAATTTCAAGATCTTTGGCGGCTCTCTCAACATCTTTAATTGATATCTCATTATTAAATAAAGTAATGTTATTAAATATAGTGTCCGCAAATAAGAAAACATCCTGAAGTATAACACCTATTTTCTTTCTAATATTTTCAAGTTTAAATTCATTAATATCCCTCCCATCAATAAGAATACTTCCTGAATCAATCTCATAAAACTTAGTTATTAAATTAGTAATAGTAGTCTTCCCACTACCTGTAGGACCAACAATTGCAGTAGTTTCACCAGGGTAAATTTTAAAAGAAATATCATTTATGACTAATTGATTTTCTATATAGGAGAATTTAACATTTTTAAATTCAATTAATCCATTGAATGAGGATTGTTCAATTATACCATTATCGTTTATTTCTGAGTCATCCTCAAGTATTTTAAATATTCTTTCTGATGAAACCATACCCATCTGTAAGGTGTTAAATCTATCAGCAATTTGCCTAAGAGGTCTAAACAAAAGACCAGACATCGAAATAAATAGAAATAATGTACCTAAAGATATATTTTCTCCATTTAGATTATTAAAACCACCCCACCAGACTAATAGACCTATACAAATAGAAGTAGATATTTCAGCAATTGGAAAGAAAATTGAATTTATCCAAACAGTTCTTAGCCAAGCATCTCTATGTTTAGTATTTATATCATTGAAATTTTTAATTTCAAGTTGTTCTCTGTTAAAAATTTGAACAATTTTAACTCCACTTATTCTTTCTTGAACAAAAGAATTTAAGTTTGCAACTTCCCTCCTAACTCTTTCAAAAGCAACTTTCATGGATTTTTGAAAAACTCTTGTTGCATATATAAGAATTGGAAAAATTGAGATTACCACAAGTGTAAGTTCAAGATTTATAATTGTCATAACAGTTAAGACCGTTACCATTTTTAAAATATCTGCAATTATCATAAATAATCCTTGAGAAAAAATACTAGCAATTGTTTCAATATCATTAACTGTTCTTGTAACTAATCTTCCAACAGCATTTTTATCAAAAAAAGACATTTTAAATTTTAATATTTTTTCAAATACTTTTACTCTTAAGTTTTTAATTACCNTCTGTCCAAGCCAGTTTGCATAATATGTAAACAAATACATGAAAACGACTTCTAGAAAAAGCACAATAATCATTATTAAGATTATTGATTGCATTCCATCATAGTTTTTTAAAAGAAGATAATCGTCAACAACTACTTTAAGCAAATAAGGAGTAAGAGTGGATAGAAGAGAAATTAAGATAGCTGAAGTCATAACTCCATAAAAAGTAATATTATATGGTTTCACGAATACTAAGAGCTTAGTAAACATTTTTGCATCAAAAATTTTACCTTTTACTTTCTCCAAATTTTTATAAATTTTTCATTATAAGTAACATTAGTCAAGAATAGTCCCGATGCAGGAACAGAAAAACCTGCTTCACTCCTATCTCTAGAATCTAATATTTTTTGAAAATCCATATCAGAAATTTTTAATCTTCCTATCTCTAGCATTGTTCCTACTATTGATCTAACCATATTTCTCAGAAACCTATTAGCTGTAATGTTAAATCTAAAACCATTTTCCATAATATCCCATTTAGCAACGGAAATATCACAATTATAAGTCTTAACATCTGTATTAGATTTGGAAAAACATTTGAAGTCAAGATGATTTATTAACCTAAAACAGCTTTTATTCATTTTTTCAATATCAAGTTCATCTTTAAGATAATATGCAAACTTATAATTAAATGGATTTTTTTTTGAATTAATAAAATATTCATATGTTCTAGAAGTAGCGTCAAACCGAGCATGAGATTCGTCAGATACTAAAGATAAGGATTCTAAACTTATATCCTTAGGCAACATCATGTTCAATGATTTACAGAATTTTTTTTGTTCAAATTCTGTTTCAATATCAAAATGCGCAAACATTTGTCTAGCATGTACTCCTGTATCAGTTCGACCTGCTAAAGTTAAATTAGACTTAATACCAAAATATTTANACATATTGGTTTCTATTGACTCTTGAATAGTCTTTGAATTAGGCTGTTTTTGCAGTCCATGATAATTTGTTCCATCATATGAAAACTCAATGAAATACCTTGACATAACTAGTTAAATTAGATATTTGTTGAAATTAAAAATAAATTCGTAAATTTGATATAATATTTCTTCCAAGAAGTACTTTTCTATTAACATTTCAAATCAAAACTTTCTATACACATGTACGATATTAAAATGCTTAAAGCTAAAAAAATAGCTGAGCTTATTGAAATTGCTGAACAAATTGGGTTAAAAGATCTAAAAGGTCAGAAAAAACAAGATATAATTGACACTATAATTGGTAAGGCAGGAGATAAAAAATCAACAGAGATTAAATCTGATCCACAGAAAAAACAAACAGAGGTTAAATCTGATCCACAGAAAAAACAAACAGAGGTTAAATCTGATCCACAGAAAAAACAAACAGAGGTTAAATCTGATCATGATAACACTAACAAACCTTTCAGAGTTGATAGAAAGNTGAGAAATAGTGGAAATAAAAATCATCATAACAAGAATTTTACTAATAGAAAAGATGATAATTTTAATAAAGATACCAGGAGAAAATACAAAGAACCAGACTTTGAATTCGATGGGATAATTGAATCAGAAGGTGTTCTTGAAATAATGCAAGACGGTTATGGATTTCTTAGATCATCAGATTATCATTATCTGTCATCACCTGATGATATATATGTATCAATGTCTCAAATTAAACTTTTTGGTCTAAAAACAGGTGATACAGTTCATGGTACTGTAAGACCTCCAAAAGATGGTGAGAAATATTTCCCTCTTATTAAGGTAAATAAGATTAACGGGTTAAACCCTGAAGTAGTAAGAGATAGGGTTTCTTTTGAACATTTGACTCCGCTTTTTCCTGAGGAAAAGTTTAATATCTCATCAAAAGAAAGCACAATTTCAACAAGGATAATTGATCTTTTTTCTCCAATAGGAAAAGGACAAAGAGGTATGATTGTCTCCCAACCTAAAACTGGAAAGACTATGTTACTTAAAGATGTAGCCAATGCTATAGCTGCAAATCATCCAGAAGTATTTCAAATAATTTTATTGATAGATGAAAGACCTGAAGAGGTAACAGACATGCAGAGAAATGTTAAAGGGGAAGTTGTAGCATCTACATTTGATGAGCCAGCAGACAGACATGTAAAAGTTGCCAATATTGTTTTAGAGAAAGCTAAAAGATTAGTAGAATGTGGTCATGATGTAGTTATACTTCTAGATTCAATCACAAGGTTAGCTAGAGCATACAATACTGTTCAACCAGCATCTGGTAAAATTTTAAGTGGTGGTGTTGATGCTAATGCACTTCACAAACCTAAACGATTCTTTGGAGCTGCAAGGAATATTGAAAATGGTGGTTCATTATCAATTATATCTACTGCTCTTACTGATACAGGATCAAAAATGGATGAAGTTATTTTTGAAGAATTTAAAGGTACTGGAAACATGGAACTTCAATTGGATAGAAGAATTTCAAATAGAAGAATATTNCCGGCAATTGATTTAGTTTCTTCAAGTACAAGAAGAGATGATTTACTGTTAGATGAAAATACTATTCAGAGAATGTGGATAATGAGAAAATATCTAGCAGATATGAATCCTGTAGAAGCAATGGAATTTATCAATGATAGATTTAGAAAAACTAAAAGTAATGAAGAGTTCTTAATATCAATGAACTCCTAATTATTTAAGCTTACTAAGTTTTGACTTAAGATTAGATGCTTTATTTTTATGAATAACGTTTTTCTTAGCTAACTTATCTATCAATGAAACTACACCAGGGAAAAGTTTACTTGCCTCTTTCTTAGTTTTAGCTTCTTTTAATTTTTTGATAGCATTCCTAGTAGTCTTATGCTGAAGTTTATTCAAAGACTTCTTTGATTCGTTAGAACGTATTCTTTTTAAAGCAGATTTATGATTTGCCATAATTTTTTATTTAGTAGCCCGTAGGGGAATCGAACCCCTCTTTCCAGGATGAAAACCTGAGGTCCTAACCGATAGACGAACGGGCCATCAGGGTGCAAATTTAATTTAAATTTTAATATTTCAATAAGATTTTGAAAATATTACTTTATAACGTGCTGGCTTACCAGAATAAATACATGTAACACCTTTATAATCAAGGTCTTCAGGGATACATCTAATTGTAGCTTTTGTTTCACTTTTAATGGCTTCCTCAGTCTCATTAGTTCCATCCCACCCTGCTATAACAAAACCACTTTGATTTGATATTAATTCTTTAAACTCATCATATGTATTTACTTCGTAGGTATTTTCCTTCAATCTTTTCTTTGATTCAGCAATCATTTCAGATTGGACAGAGGAGATTGAAGAATTTACTAGATCTAATATACCTTCAAAGTCAGTGGATATTTTTTTGAGATTATGGCGATAAAAAACTTCAAATTGATTGTTATCAATTTCTTTCTCACCTACAACTATTCTCATTGGTATTCCTTTTACCTCAGAGTCATTTAACTTAAAACCAAGATTAATGTTTTCCCTATCATCAATTTTAACTCTAACTCCTAATTTTTTAAATGAATCGAATAGTTCATTTGTTTTGTCTAGTATTTTCTTTGGGTCATCTTTAGACTTAATTAAAGGAATAATGATAATCTGAATAGGAGCAAGTAAAGGTGGAAGGACAAGACCAATATCATCACTATGAGACATAATTAATGCACCCATAAGTCTAGTTGAAACTCCCCAAGAAGTTGCCCAAACATATTCTAGTTTACCTGTTTTATCTGCATACTTAACATCGAATGCTTTTGCAAAATTTTGACCAAGAAAATGTGATGTACCAGCTTGTAAGGCCTTTCCATCTTGCATTAATGCTTCAATACATAATGTTTCTTCAGCACCTGCAAATCTTTCCGATTCAGATTTATATCCTTTAACAACGGGCATTGCCATAAATTTTTCAGCAAACTTAGAATATATATCGTTGATCAACTTAGTTTCCTCAAGAGCCTCTTCTTTAGTTGCATGAGCAGTATGACCTTCTTGCCAAAGAAACTCAGATGTTCTTAAAAATAATCTTGTTCTCATTTCCCATCTAACTACATTTGCCCATTGATTGATAAGAATTGGAAGATCCCGATAAGATTGAATCCATTTTTTATAGGTTTTCCATATTATTGCTTCACTAGTTGGTCTAACTATTAACTCTTCCTCAAGCTTTGAATCTGGGTCGACAATTAATTTACCCTTTGAATCTGGNTCATTTTTCAATCTGTAATGTGTGACTACAGCACACTCTTTAGCAAAACCTTCTGCATTTTTTTCTTCTGCTTCAAACAAAGACTTAGGAATAAATAATGGAAAATAAGCATTTTCATGACCTGTCTCTTTGAACATTTTATCTAGCTGAGACTTCATTAATTCCCAAATTGAAAAACCATAAGGTTTAATAACCATACAACCTCTTACATCAGAAGATTCGGCTAAGCCAGCTTCTGAAACAATATCATTGTACCACTTTGAGTAATCTTCGTTTCTAGGAGTAATTTTTTTTNCCATTAAATTAATCTTGTTTAGACTTTTTATAAATAAATGGCACAATTATTGCAATTATATTAAGTAGTAGTTAAGGTGACAAATGTCATTTTAATTATGTAATAAAAGTAATAATTTAGATTTAAAAAATTATTCATAACTTTATATTTAATGAAAAAAATTGCAAATTTATTTAAAGTATTCATTTTCTCAGCCCTTTTTATAAGCTGTTCATCCTATCAATTAACCTCATATTATGATGATAGTGATGGGATTTACTCTTCAAACGAAAGAGGCCTTGATTATAAAGTTGTTTTTCAAGATTTTGCAGATGAATCTCTTAATTCATCCAATGTAACTGAGTCAGGTAATTTACCCTGGGGAGCTAATCCTGATTCACAAGAAATTGTAAATAATTTCTTTCCAAGCTTTGGTAGATTTTATTTAGACCCTTTTTATCATAATATGACATTTAATCCATTCTTCTCAAATAATGGATCATTCCTAAATTATGGTTATAGATCACCTTTTTTCTACAATAGTTTTGCATATAATTTAGGCTATCCTTTTTATGGACCTATGAACTTTTATTTTTCACCTTATGCAACTTCATTAGGACAATATTACTGGTACATGATGCGATATTCAAGAAATTACCCCTGGTACTCTGGAAGCATGTATGATAGTGTAGCTTATGATCAAAACAGAAGAGAACCATCAAGAGTAGACTTTAGTAATTCTGCTTCAAGAAGAGGTGAAAAAAACTCAACTAGTAACAGTTCTCGAAAAAATGATAGACAGGGAATTAGTGTTTCTGGTCTATATTCAAGAATGAGCGCTTATGGAGGGATCTATATCGATAGAACAGGAGATCAAGATTTTGATGGAATTGACAATGATCTGATTGGAGTTTATACAAGAGGAAGCTCTAACACAAGAAATATTAATAGATCTAGTTCTATTCCTAACTTAANTTCTATAAAAAGTGATTACGTAAGAGAATCATACAGACAAGTTAGATCTGTTAATCCAAGTCAAAGAGGAAACTCATTTAATTATTCATCCGCTAGATCAAGGTCTAATTCCTATTCACCTAATCAATCTCAGTTTAATAATTCATCTGTTAGATCAAGATCTAATCCTGTTTCTACTAGTTCATCTAGAGGATCTCAAGTTGGAAATTCTACAAGATCAAGTGGAAGTGTAGGTGGTGGGGGCTCTAAAGGTGGTAGTGCATCCGGATCAAGAGGTGGTGGAAAGATAAATTAAATGTCCAGAAAAAAGTTTTTATTNTACATCTTCATAATTGCTTCTTCATTTTCATTTTCTCAAACATATGAGGACGTACTAAGATATAATTCATTTAGTCATGAAGGTACATCAAGATTTAATTCAATGGGTGGAGCATTTGGTGCTTTAGGTGGAGATGTTTCCGCAATTTCAATAAATCCTGCTAGCTCATCTGTTTTTCTTGATTCAGAGATAGCAATATCATTGAACTATAAAAATCAAAAAATTAATAATATTCTAAACAGTTCTAAATCTAAATCTAAAAATGATTTGTTTTCATTTGGAGGGCTTGGAGCGGTACTTGTATATGAGAATAAAAAGTCAAAGTTATCAGTTGGATACAATCTAAATATCCTAGGTGACTTCAATAGCTCCTTTAGATTGTCTGGAAATAACAATAACGGAATAGATAGTTATTTTTTATATTATGCTGATGGTATACCTTCTGAAGATTTATTAATTTATGAAGATGAAACAACACAAAGTGTATATAAATATTTAGGAAATAATTATGGCTTTGCTGATCAACAAGCTTTTCTTGGATATCAAAGCTATGTTATTAATCAAGCTGGAGAAGATTCAAATAATTATATCTCTAATTCAAGCTACAATAACTTAAACCAAAATCTGGAAGTTACAAGAATAGGTAATCACCTTAAACATAGTGTTAATCTTGGAACTTCTTTTAACAAGAATCTATTTGCAGGAGTAAACATCAATTATCATGAGACAAATTTTGAAGAAACAAAAACATTTCAAGAGAATGGTTATGAAGATGATTCTAAAGTCGAAAGAGTTCTCCTAAAAGAGAATTTATTAGCTCTAGGAAACGGTATTTCAATCCAAATTGGAACGATTGTAAAGATTAAACAATTAAGACTTGGTATCTCATATACCTCTCCAACTGAGCTTAAAATTGAAGAAGAGAATTCACAGTATATTGAAAGTGATATAAGAGAAAAAGATGGCTTAATAACCTATATAATTGACCCCAACACTATTAATATTTATGATGATTATAAACTCACACTTCCATCTAAATCTTTGTTTAGTCTTGCATATATATTTGGTAAAAAAGGTTTAATAAGTTTTGATTATGAAGTAACTAAATTCAATAATTCAAAGTTTGATGATAACAACAGTAAAGATTCATATCTAAATTCGCTTAATTACTCAATAAAAAACAAGTTTGCAGGTCTATCAGAATCTATTCGTTTAGGAGGTGAATATAGAATTAAAAATTTAAATCTAAGGGGTGGATACTTTTCTTACAAAGGTCCTGACTCTAATATAGACAACAAAATAAATGGTATTTCAGCTGGACTTGGAATAAACTTTGGTTATACAGATTTTGATTTTGGAATAACAAAGTCTAATAACTATAATCAAAACAGAATGTTTACTAGGGGACTAACTAATAATTACTCAATAGAGGATGACACATACTCTTTTTATGCATCATTTAGCATAAAACTTTAACTTCTATTTAACGACATAATAACTATCTTTGTGTAACTCAAATATTATTTATGAAACTTCAAGATATATTAAAAGAAGAAATTGATTCAATTGGAGATGATCACGTTTCATCGAGTATTAACAACCCTTTAAAGAAAGATGCTTTTAGAATTTCTGATTCAGAAAAGATAAAACTTATAGAAGAAAAGGTTTATGAAATACTAGATGTTCTTGGCATGGATCTTACTGATGACAGTCTTAAAGGAACTCCAAAGAGGGTTGCTAAAATGTTTGTAAAGGAAATTTTTGGTGGATTAAATCCAGATAACAGGCCTATTCCTTCAACTTTTAAAAATAAGTTCAAATATGGAGAGATGCTTGTTGAAAAAAATATCACACTTTATTCAACATGTGAACATCATTTACTTCCAATTGTAGGTTTTGCTCATGTTGCTTATATATCAAATGGAACTGTTGTTGGACTATCAAAGATTAACAGAATAGTTGATTATTTCTCTAAAAGACCTCAAGTTCAGGAAAGGCTTAATATTCAAATTGTAAAGGAACTTCAAAAAGCACTTAATACTAATGATGTTGCATGTGTAATAGATGCAAAACATTTATGTGTTAATTCTAGAGGTATTAATGATGTTCATTCAAGTACTGTAACTGCAGAATTTGGAGGAAAATTCAAGGAAGCTCAATACAGAAGAGATTTTTTAGATTTTATTAAACTAGAAACAGACCTTTAATGATCTCTCAAGAGTTACATATATACAATTCTTTAACTAATTCGAAAGAAAAGTTTAAGTCAATTGAAGATAACTCTATAGGTATGTATGTGTGTGGACCAACTGTTTACAGTGATGTCCATCTTGGGAATTGCAGGACATTCATTTCTTTTGATGTCATATATAGATATTTTACTCACCTTGGATACAATGTTAGATATGTCAGAAATATAACTGATGTTGGTCATTTAGAAGAAAATGGGGAAGATAGAATATCAAAGAAAGCAAAACTTGAAAAGCTTGAACCGATGGAGGTAGCTCAAAAATACACAAATGACTTTAGAAACACTTTAAAAACATTTAATGCGCTAGATCCTAGTATAGAACCAATAGCATCAGGTCACATTCATGAACAAATTGCTATTATTAAAGATTTAATAATAAAGGATCTTGCTTATGAATCAAATGGATCAGTGTATTTTGATCTAGTGCAATATGATAAGAACAATAATTACGGAGTATTATCAGGTAGAGACTTAGAAAATCTTAAGTCAAATTCAAGAGCATTAGACAATCAGGAGGATAAAAAAAATGAATTTGATTTTGCATTATGGAAAAAGGCAGAAGAAAAACATCTTATGAAATGGGAATCACCATGGAGTATTGGATTCCCAGGTTGGCATTTAGAATGTACTGCAATGAGCACTAAATATTTAGGTGATCATTTTGATATTCACGGAGGAGGGATGGATTTGAAATTTCCTCATCATGACTGTGAAATTGCTCAAAGTAATGGTCATACAGGTAAAGACCCAGCAAAATATTGGATTCATGCTAATATGCTGACATTGAATAATAAAAAAATGTCAAAATCTACGGGAAATAATATTCTGCCAAATGAACTATTTACCGGTAAAAATGATATTTTTTCCAAAGCATTTGATTCTAATGTCATAAGGTTTTTCTTTCTACAAGCACATTACAGAAATGTTTTAGATATAAGTGATTCNGCTCTTATAGCATCTGAAAAGGGTTATCAAANACTTCTTGAAATTATAAAGNGGGTTAGAAATATTGAAGTATCTAATGATAANAATGATGAATTGTATGATAAAATTAAAAAATGGGAACATAAATGTTTTAGCTGCCTGAATGATGACTTTAATACACCTATGCTTATAGCTGAGTTATTTAACTCAACTAAGTTCATTAATGATACTGATAAAAAAATTGGTAATCGNGAAAGAGATTATTTTCTCNATTTGATAGATATATTCTTAAATAAAATACTAGGACTNAGTTATAGTGATTCTANCAAATCAAATAATGATTCAATTCTAGAAGTACTTATGGAAATTAGAACTGAAGCTAGATTNAATAAAAATTATGATCTCTCTGATAAAATCAGAGATAAACTTGCTAATATAGGAGTAAACCTAAATGATAAAGATTAGTNNACTTTTAGCCTTTCCTTTTATTCTNTTAATAAAATTTTACAGACTTTTTATATCACCGTTTCTAGGAAGAAACTGCATCTACTCTCCATCTTGTTCTGNATATGGGATTATTGCTCTNAAGAAACATGGAGTTTTCAAAGGNACATTTTTAACTGTTAGGAGAATACTAAGATGTAATTCATTATTTAAAGGAGGATATGACCCTGTTCCCTAAATTATATTTATATTTAAAAATGATAATTTCTCAAATAAAATGGTCTCCAAGTGAAACGCTTTTTGAAATTGGTGGCTTCTCTGTATACGTTTATAGTTTAATGTTTATTCTAGCTTTTTTAACAGGATATAGTCTCGTAAAATCATTCTTCATAAAAGAAAATGTAGACGAAAAATACCTTGACCCTATGCTTATTTATATGGTAGTATCTGTTTTTCTTGGAGCTAGATTTGGTGAAGTTTTTTTCTATCAATGGGGATATTATCAAACTCATCTAATTGAAATATTACTTCCTATTCAAGAGTCATCAAATTCATCAATACTAGGATTAATTGACGGGTATAAATTTACTGGTTTCAGAGGTTTGGCTAGCCATGGTGCAGCTATTGGTATATTCATAGGGCTATTATTATTCAAGAGAAAATATAATTTCAAAAGTCTATTATGGATTTTTGATAGGTTAACCATTCCGATTGCTATTGGAGGAGCTTTTGTTAGAATAGGTAATTTTTTCAATTCAGAAATCCTTGGAAAATATACGGATAGTAACTGGGGTGTTATATTTGAAAATAGAGGTGAAACTCTTCCAAGACATCCTGCTCAATTATATGAATCCTTTGGGTATATAATTCTTTTTATAATACTATATAAATTATATCAAACATCAATAAGAGAAAAAGAAGGAACTTTATTTGGTTACTTTCTAATTGGTTTATTCTCAATAAGATTCGTTGTTGAATTTATGAAAGAAAGTCAAGGTGGAATTGAAACATTTTTACCCGGCTTATCAACAGGTCAATGGTTAAGTATTCCATTTATTATTATAGGAATTATATTCTTATTTATAAAAAAGAAAAAAACACTTGTTTAATTTTTCCTTTTATAAGAATCAAACATAATTGGAGTAGCAATAAAAACTGAAGAGTAGGTTCCAACTAAAACTCCTATAATTAATGCGAACATAAACCCTCTAATTGATTCACCACCAAAAATAAAGATTGCAACAAGAACTATTAGAGTAGTTAAAGAAGTATTAAGAGTACGACTTAAAGTACTGTTTAAAGCAGTATTCACCACAGTTTGATTATCCCAAGATTTATGAATTCCAAAGAATTCTCTTATTCTATCAAATACTACTACGGTATCATTAAGTGAATAACCAATTACAGTAAGCAAAGCAGCTATAAATGCTTGATTAATTTCCATGTTAAATGGCATTATTTTGTATGTAAGGGAGAAAATACCCAGTACTATAATAACATCATGAAAGACAGCTGA
>JGI26254J51713_1000742_pt1 | contig 12598 bp, 8 predicted proteins | sample SaaInlV_120m_DNA_3_FD_51713 | JGI IMG/M metagenome (IMG submission 51713)
CGATAGTCGAATTTATGAGACCAGTGCCTCCATTAGCTCTCATTCCATTGGTTATCATTTGGTTCGGAATTGGTGAGCAAGGCAAGATTATTTTACTATTCTTAGCATCGCTTTGGATTATGACAATTTCTTCCCGCGCAGGCGTTTCAGGTGTAAATATAGCAAAAATTCATGCTGCTTACTCACTAGGCGCTTCTAAATGGCAAATAATGAGGCTGGTTATCGTTCCAAACAGTTTGCCAGAAATATTTACTGGTGCCCGAGTTTCAATGGGTGTTTGCTGGGGAACNGTTGTGGCAGCTGAATTGGTTGCGGCTCAAAAAGGTGCAGGTATGATGATTATTAATGCTTCAAAATTCCAGATGACAGATCTTGTAATAATGGGAATAGTCCTTATTGGTGTTATTGGTTATGCAATCGATATATTAATGAGAATTGCAGAAAATTATCTAGTCCCATGGAAGGGAAAATAGCTTTATAATTTATTTTTTCTTTACTTTAGTATTCAACAATGCCAGTCATATTACCTAAAAATGCCCAAGCTGTAATTATTGGCGGCGGAGTTGTTGGCTGTTCAGTAGCTTATCATCTTGCTAAGCTTGGCTATACCGATGTTATTCTTCTTGAAAGAAAAAAACTAACCTCTGGAACAACATGGCATGCTGCAGGTCTTGTAGGTCAAATGCGCTCTTCTCTTAATTTAACTCAAATGGTTAAGTATTCTGGCAATCTTTATGAGACTTTAGAGTCTGAAACAGGAATGGCAACTGGTTATCGAAGAACTGGCTCAATTAGTCTTGCAACAAACCAAGAAAGGCTGACCGAATATAAGCGAAACGCCTCCCTTGCAAAAGTACATGGTGTTGANGTTCAAATTTTATCGACCGCTGAGTTAAGAGACAAAGTTGAATTCTTTAACCTTGATGATGTTGTTGGNGGGGCATGGATTCCAAAGGATGGAAAGGCCGATCCGGCGAATGTTGCGATGGCTCTTGCCAAAGGAGCAAAGAATAACGGCGTTAAAATCTTTGAAGATGTNAAAGTTACTGGGATTCTCAAAGATAACGGTAAAGTGAAAGGAGTTAAAACGGAGTTTGGAGAGATAAAATCTGAAGTAGTTGTTAATTGTGGAGGTATGTGGGCTAGAGAAGTTGGAAAAATGGCCGGCGTTTCAGTACCGCTTCATGCCTGCGAACATTTTTATTTTCTAACTTCATCTGTTCCGGGTTTGGGTGATATGCCAGTGGTAAGAGTTCCAGATGAGTCAGCATACTATAAAGAAGATGCTGGAAAAATTTTGGTAGGATTATTTGAACCTAATGCAAAACCTTGGGCTCAAAATGGAATCCCTGATGACTTTTGTTTTGATCAAATTCAAGATGATTTAGATCATTGTATGCCTTATCTTGAATTGGCAATGANTAGGGTTCCAGTGATGGAAAGTCTTGGCATTGAAACTCTTTTCAATGGGCCAGAAAGCTTTACTCCAGATGATAATTTTCAAATTGGAGAGTCCCCAGAACTAGGCAATTTTTATGTTGCAGCAGGATTTAATTCAATAGGGATTCAAGCAGCTGGTGGTGCTGGAAAGTATCTAGCCGAGTGGATTGTTGCTAAAGAGCCTCCATGTGACCTATGGGATGTTGATATCAGAAGAAATCAGTCCTTTCAAAGTAACAAAACTTATTTAGCGAATAGAGTGACTGAAACTCTAGGCTATCTTTACGAAAATCATTTTCCTTATCACCAGTATGAAACTGCAAGAGGCCTAAGAAAAACTCCTCTCTATGAGTTCTTTAAAGAACGTGGAGCCTGTTTTGGTGAAGTTGCAGGTTGGGAGAGACCGAATTGGTTTGTTCCTAAAGAAATGATTGGAAAGGTTGAGCAAAAGTATGAATACTCTTGGGGTAGGCAAAATTGGTTTGAATTTCACAAATTAGAACAACAAGCAATTAGAGAGACTGTTGGTATGTATGAAATGACTTCATATGCCAAAATCAGAGTNAAGGGNTCAGATGCGATGGATTTCCTTCAGCTTGTCTGTGCTAATGATGTTAATGTTGAGCCAGGTAAGATGGTTTACACTCAGTGGCTCAATGATAAAGGCGGTATTGAAGCAGATGTAACTGTTACTCGTCTAGGAGTTGATGATTACCTTATAGTTAGTGGAACAATGTGTCTCAATAGAGATTTGCACTGGCTTAATAAGAATATGCCAAAAAATGCTAATTGNTCATTGTTTGATGCAACAAGTTCTGAGGGTTGTATCGCCGTTATGGGTCCAAATTCAAGAGATTTAATACAATCTCTCACTGATGCAGATATGAGTAATGAANGCTTCCCATTTGCAAATGTTAGAAACATTGAGGTTGGAATGGCAAATGTTCGTGCGCACCGCATTACCTATGTGGGTGAATTGGGATGGGAGCTTTACTTCCCAATAGAGTTTTCAAGTTATATTGCAGAGTTAATTGAATCAAAAGGTGAAGAATTCTCTTTAAGGCAAATTGGAATGCATACTGTGGATAGTTGTCGTATAGAAAAAGCTTACAGGCATTTTGGNCATGATATTACTGATGAAGACCACGTGATTAATGCCGGACTCGGTTTTGCTGTTAAGCTTAACAAGAAGCCTTCTAAATTTGGAAAGTTAATTGGTTTTGATGCAGTTGAATCTAAAAAAACCTCTGGCTATGAAATGCGTGTGATGCAGTTTTTATTAAATAATCCGGAGTTAATGCTATATCACAATGAGCCTATATTAAAAAATGGAGAAATTGTAGGTCATTTAACAAGTGGAACCTATAGTCATACTCTCGGTGCTGCAGTAGGCTTGGGGTATGTCCCGTGCTTACCTAATGAGAGCCATAATGATATTTTAAATGCAGAATATACTATTGAGGTTGAGGGAGTAATTGAAAAAACTCAAGTATCCCTTAAGCCGATGTACGACCCTTTAAATGAGAAAATTAGAAATTAACTAATCTCATAGATAATAATTAAAATAAGATTTTAAAAGACTAATTTAAACAAAGGTGCCTATTAGAGTTGCAACTCCAACTGCTCCAAGTGCCATTAAAGAGAATTTCTGTAGTATTTATTTCCAGAATGATTAAAGAATCTTGAACCAATAAATGTAGAAAATACATAAAGTGGAGCGGTTACTATTCCTGTTAAAAAAATATTTTTTGTAAATAATCCAAAATAATAAAGACTAATAATAGCGCTTATCACTAGTCCAGAGGTAATAACTAGAATATTAGCACGCGCTACCTCGTCACTATCATTTTTAGAGAGAAGAACAGTGACATAAGGCGGACCTCCCATTCCAGTTGCTCCCTGCATTAATCCACTTATAATTCCTCCTAAAACGAGAATATATTTAGTGATAGTGGTTTTAATTCTCCAGCCACTTGCAATCAAAATAACAAAAAATATTAATAAGGTTGACATTAAGATTTTGATTACCTGTTCATCTATTGAGACTAAAAATACTGTACCAAATGGTATTGTTAGCATCATAGTAAACATCATTGGTGAGATTTCCTTAAAGCTACATTTTTTAACACCAACAAAAGTCAAGTAGATAGTTGCAGGGATTTCTATGACAATATTGAAAACCATTGCAAAAATAGGAGAATAAAAATAAGAGAGAATTGGGATCATTAATAATCCTGATCCAAATCCTATAAACCCTCTCAGAAAACCTGAAACAACAACCACTAGAGTTATTAAAAAATAATTCTCAGGAATAAAATATAAAAAAGTTTCCACCAAGAATTATCGAGATTTATGCATCAGAGATTTAATTTCTGCAATGATAATATCCATACCTTTATTTATCTTGTTCGTGTCAATAGCAGAATAACCAAGATGCAAAAAATTAGATGGCGGGTTTTTTTCATTAAATAATGTATTTCCTGATCTGACAGAAACTCCTTTAGTTAGAAGGTTCTTAGAAAGAATATCGCTATCAATTGTCTTGGGGAGTTCAACCCAAAAAGTTGATCCTCCAAGGGTAGGAGTGCACGATAATAGCGGTTCTTGATTAATTTTTTCATTAATTAATCTCCATCGCTCTTTATTTGTTTTTTGTATTTTGGTAAACATGTTGTGGTAATGACCAAGTCCAATAAACAGAGCAACAGATCGTTGATTGTTTGCAGGTATGTGTCTAATCATCAGGCGTCTCAATGCTTTAACTTCCTTTATAAAGCTCTCAGGAGCCACCATGTATCCAAGTCTCAGGCCAGGCGCAAAAGCTTTTGAAAAGCTTCCAACATAAATAACGTTGTTCTTTTTATCAAGACTCTTTAAAGAAGGATGAGGTTTCTTTTGAAAGTTAATTTCAGCTTCATAGTCATCTTCAATAATAACCATTTGATTATCTTGTGCAACTGAAAGAAGTTCATGCCTTCTATCCATACTCATGGTTACACCTGTTGGATATTGATGGCTTGGAGTAGTGAAAATGATATCAGTTTTAGGGCTTATTTCTTTAATCACAATTCCTTCCTTATCGATACTAATTGGCACAATATTGTCAGTCTTAGAGCTAAATATATTTCTGACATCTGGATATCCTGGGTTTTCCATGCCTACAACAGTTCCTTGCTTGGTAAGCAAGCTAGCGATCATGTAGATTGCATTTTGACTGCCTGATGTGATTAAAATTTGATCTTTGTTTGCCCAAATACCCCGCTTCGGTAAAACTTTTGATTGGATCTGCTTAATTAAAGAGGGGTCATCATTATCGACATGATCGGCATTCCATTTTTGTATTTCTGGCAGTGTCGAAGAATGTCTGACTACTTCTCTCCATTCGTAGTAGGGAATTAAGCTTTTATCAATTTGGCCTATAGTAAATGAATAGGGTAGGTTTTGCCAGTTTTCTGGATTATGAATATTGTTTTGGGCGGATGGTTTTTTTGTAATTAATTTATCTTGCCAAATAGGTGATTCAATATTATTTGATTGTTCTCCGTCGGTGGAAGTGTAGCTCTCATAAAACTGCTCATTTACAAAATATCCTCGTCTTTCTTGAGGGGTAATATAACCATCAAATTCTAGCTCTTTATAGGCAGCAATGACTGTATTTCTAGCAACTTTAAGAGCGCTAGAAAGATTTCTGGAAGAGGGAAGCGGCTCATGTGGTCCAATTAAACCATTAGTAATTGCATCAATCAGCTGCTGACGAATTTGCAGTTGAAGGGTTCGAGGTTTATCATGCCTCAGTGAAAAAAACTGATTCCACATTTCATTCATTATTCTGGCCTATTAATTGTAAGTTTCCTGGTTCTATATATATGTTAAATCAGGACCAGTTATATTTTACAATTCGTTTCTTAAAAAATGCATTGAATTTAGAGTAGGAGGGATTATGTCAAATACAACAGTTGTTGATAATGCAAAAGACCATGTCTGGCATCACTTAACTCAGCATAAAGCTTTTGAAGAGAATGATCCATTAGTGGTTACTGATGCAAAAGGAATGATATTAACAGATTCTAAAGGTGACGAGTACCTTGATGCTACTTCAGGCGGAGTTTGGACAGTCAATCTTGGGTACGGTAGGGATGATATGGTTAAGACTGTATCGGATCAAATTTCAAGAATTCCATATATTGCTGGTTCTTTTGCAAACGAGCCTGCTTCTCATTATGCTCAAGAAATCACATCGTTAATGCCAGGCATGAATCGAGTTTACTATTCAAATTCTGGGTCAGAGGCAAATGAAAAAGGCTACAAGATGGTTCGTCAGCTTGCTCATTTTGATAATGAAGGAAAAAAGCATAAAATTATATTTCGTGATCGTGACTACCACGGCACTACTATTGGTGCAATGAGTTCATCGGCTCAAATTCAAAGAAAAAAACAATATGGCCCTTTTGCACCTGGTTTTGTTGAAATGCCAAATTGTTGTTGTTACCGATGCCCGTTTGGTAAAAAGTATGGTGAGTGTAATATTGAGTGTGCAACAGTACTTGAGGATATCATTTTGAAAGAAGATCCTGATACTGTAGGTTCAGTAGTGCTTGAGCCAATTACCGCTGGAGGTGGAGTAATTCCTCCTGTTCCAGAGTATTTCCCAATTATTCAGTCTATCTGTAATAAATATGATGTTCTACTTCATATTGACGAAGTAGTTTGTGGACTTGGAAGAACAGGAAAATGGTTTGGTTATCAGCATTTTGATGTACAGCCCGATATTGTTACAACTGCAAAAGGTTTGGCAGCTGGATATGCTGCAATATCTGTAACTGTTACTTCTGAGGCGATTTTTGAAAGGTTTAAGCAAGATCATACCAATCCAGATAGTTACTTTAGAGATATTTCAACTTTTGGTGGTTGCACAGCTGGTCCAGCAGCCGCGCTTGAGGTTGTAAATATTATTAAAAGAGAAAATCTCCTTGAAAATGTAACAAATATGGGTGATTATTTGAAAGACAAGTTACATGCTCTTGAAGATAAATATGACATTATTGGTGACGTAAGAGGCAAAGGTTTGTTTTGTGGAGTAGAGCTAGTTAAAGATAGGGAAACAAAAGAACCCGTTCACGAAAGTATCGCAATGGCGATTGCTGGACACTGTTTAAAGAATAAAGTAATGATTGGAAGAACGAATCGAAGCTTTGAATACAACAATAATGTGCTGCTTTTTAGTCCAGCTTTTATCTGTTCTAAAAATGAAATTGATCAAATTGTAGCTGCCGTTGATAATGCTATTGCTGCAAACACATAGTTGTACATTTTAAATTTACAGGAAAAATATAATGATTATTGGTGTTCCAAAAGAAATTAAAAACCATGAGTACAGAGTAGGATTAACGCCTAGAAGCGTTAAAGAGTTTATCAATCATGGCCACNAGGTCATTGTTCAAACTAATGCTGGTGTTGGAATTGGTGCTTCTGATGATGAGTATTCAGATTCAGGCGCTGAAATCATGTCTACTGCAAAACAGGTGTTCGATACTGCTGAAATGATTGTTAAAGTTAAAGAGCCTCAAGCTGAAGAAATTGCAATGCTTAGAGAAGGTCAAATCCTTTATACATATCTTCATCTGGCACCTGATCCTGTTCAAACCAAAGGGCTTGTAGAGAGTGGTGCAATTTGTATTGCTTATGAGACAGTNACTTCTCCAAGAGGAGGTCTTCCGTTATTAGCACCAATGTCAAAGGTTGCTGGCAGAATGGCAGTTCAGGCTGGCGCTCACTTTTTAGAACATCCAAATGGCGGCATGGGGGCTCTTCTTGGAGGTGTTCCAGGAGTCGACCCATTAAATGTTGTGATACTTGGTGGTGGAGTAGTAGGTGCGCATGCTGCACATATGGCTGTGGGAATGGGGGCCGATGTTTGGGTTTTAGATAACAACCCCGAGACACTTGAATCCCACTGGCAACAATTTGGTAGAACTACCAATACGGTGTTCTCAACAAAAAGTGCAGTAGAAGAATATGTACTTCNGGCAGACCTAGTTATTGGTGGNGTCTTAATCCCAGGTGCTGAGGCTCCTAAATTAGTATCAAGAGAGATGATCAAGGCAATGAAGCCTGGATCTGTGATTGTTGATGTTGCAATTGACCAAGGNGGTTGCTTTGAAACTTCAAAAGCAACNACACATGCTGAGCCAACTTACATTATTGATGATGTGGTTCATTATTGTGTTGCAAATATGCCTGGAGGTGTCCCAAAGACATCGACTTACGCCCTTAACAATGTAACATTACCCTTTGGGTTAAGTATTGCAGATAAAGGCGTCAAACAAGCTTTATTAGATGATGAACATTTGAGAGCAGGATTAAATGTCCATAGTGGACAAGTAACCTGTCTTGAGGTGGCTCAAGATTTGGGATATGATTATGTCCCAGCTCTAGATATGCTCAATAAATAATTATTTTAAATAGGAGAGAAAGAAATGACAAAGATGACCTCAAGTGAGGCTTTTGTTGAAACAATGGTCGCCAATGAAGTAACAGATATTTTTGGCATCATGGGTTCAGCATTTATGGATGCAATGGATATTTTTGAGCCAGCAGGCATAAGATTAATACCAGTTGTTCATGAACAAGGTGCAGCCCACATGGCAGATGGTTACTCAAGAGTTAGTGGCAGACATGGTGTAGTAATTGGTCAGAATGGCCCTGGAATATCTAATTGTGTAACTGCAATTGCAGCAGCTTACTGGGCTCACAGTCCTGTTGTCATTGTGACTCCTGAAGCCGGAACTATGGGTATGGGTCTTGGTGGATTTCAAGAAGCTAACCAGCTTCCAATGTTCCAAGAATTTACTAAATATCAAGGCCATGTTGTTAATCCTATGAGAATGGCAGAATTCACAGGTCGTTGCTTTGATAGGGCTATGAGTGAAATGGCGCCTACACAGCTAAACATACCTAGAGATTACTTTTATGCAGAAGGTGAATTTACAATTCCTACGCCACGAAGAATTGATCGAGGTTCTGGAGGTGAAGACACTTTAAATGAAGCTGTAGCTTTAATTGCTAAGGCAAAGTTTCCGGTTATTGTTTCAGGGGGTGGTGTTGTTATGGCAGATGGCGTTCAGGAGTGTGCTGCATTAGCAGAACGTCTCGGTGCTCCAGTAGTTAATAGTTACCTTCACAATGATTCTTTCCCTGCGAGTCATGAACTATGGTGCGGTCCATTAGGCTATCAAGGCTCAAAGGCTGCTATGAAACTAATCTCAAAAGCTGACGTGGTTATTGCTTTAGGAACTCGCTTGGGCCCATTTGGAACATTACCTCAACACGGTATGGATTATTGGCCTAAAGATGCTCAAATTATTCAAATTGATGCGGATCACAAAATGTTAGGTCTAGTTAAACCAATCAATGTTGGAATTTGTGGCGATGCAAAAGCAGTTGCTGAAGTTCTTTGTCAGAAGTTAAATTCAGAAACTTTGAGCTGTGATTCCACTAAGTCCGAAAGAGCCACAACAATTGCTGATGAAAAAGCAGTTTGGGAATTGGAGCTTGATGAGTGGATTCATGAAACTGACTCTTATAGTATGGATATGATTGCTAATAAAGAGGAGGGATGGCTTCACCCGAGACAAGTTCTGCGTGAACTTGAAAAGGCTATGCCTGAAGATGTAATGGTTTCTACTGATATTGGTAACATTAACTCTGTGGCGAACAGTTATCTTAGATTCGAAAAGCCACGTAGTTTTTTTGCAGCAATGAGTTTTGGAAACTGCGGGTATGCCTTTCCAACAATTATTGGTGCCAAAGCAGCTGCACAGCATAGACCTGCGGTTTCTTATGCTGGAGATGGCGCTTGGGCAATGAGTATGGTCGAAACTATGACTTGTGTACGTCATGATATTCCGGTTACTGCGGTTGTTTTTCATAATCGCCATTGGGGTGCTGAAAAGAAAAACCAGGTTGACTTCTATGACAGACGTTTTATTGCTGCTGAGCTTACTGATCAGCACTTCGTCAATATTGCAGAATCAATGGGTGCTGAAGGTATACGAGTTGATAAGCTTGAAGATGTAGGTCCAGCTCTTAAAAAAGCGATAGATATGCAAATGAATGAGAGAAAGACAACAATTATTGAAATTATGTGTTCAAGAGAACTTGGAGATCCATTCAGAAAAGATGCATTAAGTAAACCAATTAGATATCTTGATAAGTACAAAGACTATGGTGAAAAGTCACCTCATCGATAAGTATTAACTATTAACCCTCAGAGTGGTATATTATTGCGCTCTGAGGGAACAAATTTACTTACGATGAATGAAAATTCAATAACACCATCTGATGTTTTAGATTATTGGTTTTCAGAAAAAAGCAAACAATTCTGGTTTGCTTCAACTCCACAAATAGATAATGAAATCAAGGTGCGTTTTGAACGTATTTGGGAAAAAGCTGCTGCTGGAGAATTTGGCCACTGGAGAGACACAGCTGATGGCTCAGTCGCACTTATAGTGATTCTAGATCAGCTCCCGTTAAATATGTATAGGTCAGATCCAAAAAGCTTTCAAACAGAGACTATGGCTGTTGAAGTTGCATTAAATGCCATCAATAATGGCTATGATGAGGAGCTAAATGATGAAAAGCTATTATTTCTCTTTATGCCATTAATGCATAGTGAAAATATAGATCATCAGAATTTACAAGTTTATTTATTTGAAAAATATAACTTTAATCTAGATTTTTCAAAGCACCATAGAGGCCTTGTTAAAAGATTTGGACGTTTTCCACATAGGAATGAAATACTGGGACGAATGAGCACTATGGAAGAGCTTGATTATCTTTTATCTGACAATGCTTTCAAAGGCTGAGCGGATTGAGATTTAATTTCTTGCCTCAAGAAATTTACGTCTAAACCTAATTAAAATATCCTCAGTATATCCATTTGCCTGCTCAGCACCTTCAAAAACAAGCGCTAGTGAAGCTTTGTAAGCAAAACTATCATAACTTGGAGCTAATGGAAGGTAATTAGGGTCATGTTTATTTTGTTCATCTACGATAATAGNCATATCTTGAAATGCCTTATTTACCTGCTCTTTAGTACATAATTTATGATGTAGCCAGTTTGCCATATGTTGCGAAGAAATTCTTAATGTGGCGCGATCTTCCATAAGCCCAACATGATTAATATCTTGAACTTTTGAGCAGCCAATTCCTTGATTAATCCACTTAACAACATAACCCAAGATACTTTGAGCATTATTATTTATTTCTTTAATAATTTTTTCTTCAGATAACTGGTCAGCTAACTTTAAAAATGGAATCACATATAAATCATCCTGGTTAGGTTTTTGATGTTTTGATAAGAGTTCTTTTTGTTGTTTGAATACATTAAAACGATGGTAGTGGGTTGCATGCAAAGTTGCTGCTGTAGGTGATGGAACCCATGAGCAGCTTGCTCCTGCCTCTAAATGGGTCATTTTATTGTCCAGCATTTGACGCATCTGGTCAGGCTGAGCCCACATCCCTTTACCAATTTGTGCTTTTTTATAAAGACCACATTCAAGCCCTGTACTTACATTGTTTTCTTCATAAGCAGAAAACCATGGTTCTTCTTTAATGAGATTTTTACATCGCATTGCCCCAGCCATCATTGAGGTATGTATTTCATCACCAGTTCTATCTAGAAAACCAGTATTAATAAAAATTATGCGATTTCGAGCTTCATAAATACAGGCTTTAAGGTTAAGAGTCGTTCTTCTTTCTTCATCCATGATGCCAATTTTTAAGGTATTTTCTTTAATTGATAATGCTTTTTCAACTGCAGAAAATAAATCCATAGTAAATTTAACTTCTTCTGAGCCATGTAGCTTCGGTTTGACAATATAGATACTGCCTTTTTTGGAATTCATTTTGAGTTTNAAATCATGAAGAGCAATTAATGANGTAACCATAGTATCTAAAATTCCTTCAGGAATAGGAGAACCATCACTATTAGTGACCATACTAGTCATCATGTGAATGCCAACATTTCTTACCAGCGTTAAACTCGTTCCTGGCAGTTTACAAATATGACCTTGGATATCTGTGTAGCTTTTATCTTCGTTCAATGACCTTGTTATGGTTTCTCCACCCTTGATAAAAGAGGCGTTTAGTTGGCGCTTCATAAGACCAAGATAGTTACGATATGCATGAATTTTTTCTTCATCTGAAACTGTAGATGCCGAATCCTCAAAGTCAACAATTGTAGTAACTGCAGACTCTAAAATCACATCAAATATTCCACTTTTATGAAGACTTTTTTCTTGATCGCAAACGATCTCAATATAAAGATCATTGTTTTTTAATAATATATTTCCATCTTCAGTTAGCCCTATATATTGGTCAGGGTTTATTAGGGTTGCTACTTCGCCATCATTCAAGTTAAAAATCAAAGTTCCCTTGTACTTGACTTGGTTAGTAATTTGTCGATAGGAGGCTCCTTTAAGAGGCGCAATTTCATCCAGAAAATCGCAAGCAAGCTCTGCTGTTCGATTAACTCTTTGTAGATTATGAGCAAATGAAGTACTCATNCTGCCTTTATTAGGTATAACGTTTGTACCGTAAAGAGAGTCAAAGAGACTACCCCACCGAGCATTTACAGCATTAAGAACAAATCTTTGATTGGTAATTGGAACAACGAGTTGTGGTCCTGAAATTTGGGAAATCTCATCGTCTACCTCTTCTACTCCAATAGTAAATTCATCTGGTTTTTTAACAACATAGTCAATATTTTCTAGAAATTTTTTATAGGTTTGAGGATCAATTCTTTTATTTTCAAGATGCCAACTATCAATTTGTGATTGCAATTTGTCACGTTTATTTAAAAGTGAATGATTGGATTCTTGAAGTTCACTCAAAATTTTAGAAAGAGATTTAAAAAAATCTTTTGCAGAGATGTTCAAGCCATCGCATACTTCTTTCTCAATAAAGTCAAAGAAGGGTTTATCAACTTTTATTTTGTTAATTGTTTGTTGGTTAGGACTCATGAATTTACCTTGTTTTCGGTTACAATTACGCCATCATCATCAGCATAAAGATAGTGATTTGGAGTAAATTTTACATTTGAAAAGTAAACATTTAAATTTCTTTTTCCAATTCCTTTTTTCACACTTTTTCGAGGGCA
>JGI26254J51713_1000743_pt1 | contig 12594 bp, 9 predicted proteins | sample SaaInlV_120m_DNA_3_FD_51713 | JGI IMG/M metagenome (IMG submission 51713)
CAACGAAGCTTAATTCGCGAAAATAATCTCCTTCATGTGGAGTGGGAAAGCTTGCGTTCGCTAGATCGTATTCAACTATTGGCGAAAAATAAAATCGGACTTAGGGAGCCCGAAAGCAGACAAATTGTAACAGTCTTTTTTAAAGAAATAAGACATGGGGCGTAAAAAAGAAAAAATACCGAGCGTGAGTGTGAGTCGAGGATCTCTTAAGGCGAGATTGATTTTAGTTTCGGTTCTTTTTACGTTATTCGGTTCAGGGCTTATAGGGAGGTTATTTTTTCTTCAGGTTATAAAGCATGAAGACTTGGTATCGCGGTCTATGGGACAGCATCAGATGACGGTGAATGTGCATTACGGGCGTGGTTCTATATACGACCGAAATATGAATGAATTGGCTTCTAATATTAAAGTTGAGTCTGTGTATGTAACGCCACAAGAAATTAAAGATAAAAAAAAGACGGCTTTGCTATTAGCGAAAGCTTTAAAGATGGATGAAAAGTTAATTTTAAAGAAAATAAGTTCAAGGCGTAGTTTTGTATGGATTAAACGAAAGGTTTTTCCTGCAGAAATCGCTCGGTTAAGAAGAGATTCTCCTTCAGGGGTTAATTTTATGTCGGAGGATAAAAGATTTTTCCCAAAGCGAGAGTTGGCTTCTGGTGTTATAGGATTTACTGGAGTAGACAACCAGGGTTTAGCTGGAATCGAACACCAATACGATGGAATGCTAAAAGGAAATATTGTTAAAACGGTGATGAGAAAAGATGCCCGAGGAAAACTGGTGCAATTTAACGGGAGGGTTAATAGAGGGATCACGGAAAACCAAGGTATGATTTTGGCTATTGACGAGGTGATTCAGTTTTTCGCTGAGTACCATTTGAGTAAACAGGTGAAAAAATATCAGGCTAAATCAGGGGTGGTAATTGTTATGAACCCAAGCACAGGTGAGGTATATGCGATCGCTAATATGCCTCAGTACAATCCGAATAACTATTCTGCTTACAAACCTAAAAGGTGGATTAATGGTGCAGTGTCTATCTCGTATGAACCGGGATCAATTTTTAAGCCAATTTTAGCCGCCGCTGCCATTGATGCAGGAGTAGCGAGGCCTCATGATATTTTCTTCTGCGAAAATGGAGAATTTGACATTGGTGGTAAGAAGATCGGGGAGGCAGCTAATCATAAATTTGGATGGCTAACATTGCAGAACGTCATCTCTAAGTCTAGCAATATTGGTTCTGTCAAGGTTGCTCAGCAACTTGGGAAAAGATCTTTTTACCGTTACATTAAAAAATTTGGCTTCGGGCAAAAAACTGGGGTGGCTTTGCCTGGTGAAGCTGTGGGTCGGTTTAAGGAATTGGAGGGTTGGGATGAAAGGTCTCTAGCTTCTATTTCATTTGGTCACGAAATTAGTGCGACCCCACTTCAAATGATAAGCGCTATCAGCGCAATCGCCAATGGTGGGACACTTATGGTTCCGCGTGTTACACACGCAATTATAAAAAATGGAAGGGTCGCTAAGCGTTTTAAACCAAAGACTGTTAGGAGAGTTGTTTCGGTTCAAACTAGTAGGCAAGTGGTAGAGATTATGAAACATTCTGTTAAAACGGGAACAGGGGGAAAGGCTGCTATTAAAGGTTACGAAGTCGCAGGAAAAACTGGGACAGCGCAAAAATATGACCACAAAATGGGTGGTTACTCAACGACAGCTTATGTTTCGTCTTTTGTTGGTTTTGTTCCGGCGGACGCTGCGAAAATAGCTATTTTGGTAATGATTGATGAGCCTAAGGGGGTCCATTGGGGTGGTTCAGTCGCCGCACCAGTTTTTAAAAATATTGGAAGGGAAACTTTGCGGTATCTAAACGTGCCATCAAATGATCAGCGTGTTTATATTTTGGACCGAGCGTGATGAGTTGCTTGGGAGTGGAGAGCGGGTCTCATCTCTTTAACTCAATGGGAATGGATTTAAATTTTTCTGAAAATTATATTTATAATATGAGTAAATTGTCAGGTCGAAAACTATCAGCTTTGATTCAAGGATTTCCTGTGAGAGGCGTCGATGGAGAGTTGAGTCAGGAAATTTCTTCGATCGCTTTTGACTCTCGTGAGGTCGAAGATGGAGGGCTTTTTATTGCCATTCCCGGATTTAAGCAGGATGGTTTTAAGTTTGTCGATGATGCCATTGCTCGCGGAGCCGCAGCATTTATTACAGAAACACCTATTGAGGAACTGTCGAGTTTAAACCTTGATCAGCGTAAGGTGACAGCGATTTCTGTGAAAGACTGTAGAAGTGCTTTAGCTTGGGTTGGGGCAGAGTTTTATGATCGGCCATCTGATCGAATAGACGTTTATGGTGTTACGGGAACAAATGGAAAAACAACAGTCACCTATATTTTAGACTCGATCTATAGGGTTAGAGGTCAACAATCAGGAGTAATAGGAACGATTCGCCACCGCTATGGAGGTGTAAATCTTGCGGCGTCAACAACCACTCCTGAGTCTTTAGATGTTAATCGAATGTTGTATGAAATGGCTGGACGAAAAATTCGCCAATGTTTTCTTGAGGTTTCGTCTCATTCGCTGGTCCTTAAAAGAGTCTTTGGAATGCATTTTTCGGTTGGCATATTTACTAATTTGAGTCGCGACCATCTGGACTTTCATGGAACGATAGATAAATACAAGGAAGCAAAGAAGGGGTTGTTTCGTGATAACCAGGTAGAAAAAACCGTTGTTAATATAGATGATTTGGTGGGCCGTGAAATTGCTGGCGAATTTCCAGAAAACTTATTGAGTGTTGGTGTTAAAAAAAATGCCGATGTGATGGCAGAAGATTGTAGTTTTTCGGATGATGGTAGTTGCTTTACTCTAAAGACCCCATCGGGTTCTTGTGAAATACGAACTCACTTGTTAGGAATTCATAATATATACAATTTAATATTGGCCGCGGCGGGAGCCCTCCAACAAGGCCTTTCGTTGGGCCAAATTGCTGAAGGATTATGTTCCGTTAACCGTATCCCTGGTCGCTTTGAAAAGGTTCCTTGTGGTAAGAANTTTTCNATTATTGTTGATTATGCGCATACAGATGACGCGCTTCGTAACGTTCTTCAAGCCGCTAAANTATTTACATCTGGTCGTATTATCACTGTGTTTGGGTGCGGTGGCGACCGTGATCAAGGAAAGCGGAAAACAATGGGTCGTGTGGCAATAGAAGAAAGTGAATTTACTATTGTCACATCAGATAACCCCCGAACGGAAGACCCGCAACGTATCGTAGATGACATTCTTGAAGGTGTTCCCTCCTCAGCATTTCAGGGTAAGGATTACGAGGTTGTTGTTGATAGAAAAGAGGCAATCCAGTATGCCGTGCGAAAGGCCCAGCTTGGGGATCTGATAATGATAGCGGGTAAAGGGCATGAAGATTACCAAGTTTTAAAAACAGNTGTAATTCACTTTGACGATCGAGAGGTTGCCGANGAGGCAGCGAGGGGAGTCTTGNAAGGTGATTGAAATGAAGGTTGAAGAGTGTTTGAAGGCAATTGGTGGGGAGCTTGTTTCTGGAGTTGGAACAAAAGTTTTTCGAGGTGTGTCTATAGATTCGCGAACTCTAAAAAAAGACGAGCTCTTTATTTGTATCCGNGGAGATAGATTTGATGGTCATGANTTTATTGAAGAAGCTCAAAATAAAAAAGCGGCTGCGATCATTCTTTCGAGTGGGAATAATGAGACTTGTAGAAGAGGGGAGGTGCCTATCGTCGTTCGCGTTGATGACACGCTAGAGGCTTTGCAAGAATTAGCGCGTTTTCATAGAGGGAAAATGGCTGTGCGAGTTGTTGGTATAACCGGAACAAATGGAAAGTCTACAACAAAAGAAATGACAGCGGCAATAACAGAAAAAAAATTAAAAACAATCAAGACAAAAGGAAACCTGAATAATCACATTGGGTTACCTCTTAACCTTTTTCACCTTTCAAAAGAAGATGAGGTCGCAGTTTTAGAAATGGGAATGAGTGCGGCAGGAGAGATTAAGCGTCTTGCGGAAATAGCCCAACCGCAAATTGGTGTCCTCACTAATATTTCTGAGGGNCACTTGGTTCACCTANAAACATTAAAAAAAATTCAAGCTGCAAAGGGAGAGCTTTACGACTCGTTAAGTGAGGATGGAACTGCAATAGTTAATGCTGATGACCCATTAGTTTTGGAGTTGGCAAGGTCTGTTCGATCCAAGGTNGTTACTTATGGCGTTCATAATGAAGCTGATGTTAAAGCCGAGAACATCAGTTCGATGGGGCAGGAAGGGNTTAGTTTTAATGTTCGTTTTTTTGGGGAAAATATCTCTGTCTGCCTTCCATTTTTAGGCGAATGCAATATTTATAATGCTCTAGCTTCCATCGCTACGGGCTATTCTTTGGGATTAGCCTCAAGCGATATTCAGGATGGATTAAGAAACGCTAAATTATTGTCTAATAGATATGAGGTTGTTAAGTATGAAGGGGCAACGATTATAAACGATTCTTACAATGCAAACCCAAGGTCAATGCAAGAAGCTCTGAAAACTTTGGCTGGCTACCGATGTGAGGGGCGTCGTTTTTTTGTCGTTGGAGATATGCTTGAGTTGGGGGAGATGGCGGAAGGGGCTCATGTGAGGCTTGGGGTGGACGTCGCTGGACATTCTCTTGACTACCTCGTTGCTGTTGGTGATCTCTCTGCCCATGTTGTTGAAAGTGCGGTGGCCTCCGGGCTGAATAAAAAACAGACTGCTACTGCTTCGGATCATAAGTGTGCAGTGTCATTTTTGAAAAAACACGTCCGCCCTGGAGACTGTCTGCTAGTTAAGGGTTCGCGTGGGACAAGAATGGAGGAAGTTGTTCAGGGTTTAATCGCTTCCTAATCCAAACACTCATAGAAAGGGTTAACTGAATCATGTTGTACCATATTTTTTACCCACTGAGTTCTGACTATTCATTTCTGAATGTGTTCCGGTATATAACTTTTCGGTCGGCCTATTCTGGCGTCACGGCCTTGATATTTAGCCTGCTAATGGGCGGGGTAATGATCCGAATGCTTAGAGTATTACAGGTAGGGGAAAAAATTCGAGATGATGGTCCTCAAAGTCACATTGTGAAGTCTGGGACCCCAACGATGGGGGGGCTTCTTATTTTGTCGACGTTGATTATGTCTACCCTTCTTTGGGCTGATCTAACGAACTCGTATGTATGGCTAGCTCTTTTTGCAACTTTTGGATTTGGTCTTGTGGGATTTGCAGACGATATTATGAAGCTAAAAAAGAATAAGGGGATGGCAGCGAGGGTAAAGTTAGTGCTGCAAATTTTATTGAGTTTGGCTATAGGCATTTATCTAATTTATTTTGACCCCACTAGAAGCGAATATGCGACTCATTTATATGTTCCTTTTTTTAAGGAGTTTAAGCCTGACCTCGGCGCTTGGTATCTACTATTGGTAGTTGTTACGATCGTGGGCACATCAAATGCAGTGAATCTAACTGATGGGCTCGACGGACTAGCAATNGGCCCTATTATTATAGCTACTATGACCTACACCCTAATTCTTTATCTTTGTGGGCACTTTAAGTTTGCTGAATACCTTAGCATTCAACATATCAAAGATGCGGGTGAAATAGCTGTGTTTAGTTCGGCAGTAATAGGTGCCAGCCTAGGATTTCTCTGGTTTAATTCCTATCCAGCTCAAATNTTTATGGGAGATGTGGGATCTTTATCTTTAGGTGGGCTATTGGGGACAATTGCAGTTATAGCCAAACACGAACTTTTGCTTCTTTTGGTTGGGGGTATTTTTGTAATAGAAGCTCTGTCTGTCATTATCCAGGTAGCCTATTTTAAATATACCGGTGGAAAACGATTTTTTAAAATGGCGCCACTACATCATCATTTCGAGCATTTAGGTTGGGCAGAGCCCAAAGTGATTGTTCGTTTTTGGATAGTTGCCGTGGTCTTAGCCATGGTCAGCTTGAGTACGTTGAAATTAAGATAATAATGCTGCTAAAAAATAAAAATATAACGGTGGTTGGCGCTGGGTGTACTGGAGTTGAAACATCAAACTTTCTAGTTTCCAAGGAAGCCTTTGTTGTCCTTGTTGATATTAAGTCTCCCATTGAATTAGAAAAAAATATTCTTTCATTGTCCCCAAGTGTTCGGACGCTATTTGGATGTTCAGAGATTCCAAAATCTTCTGATTTAATAGTTCTTAGTCCGGGGGTAAATATTAACGCGCCATTTTTAGAGGAATCCCGCAAGCGAGGGATCCAAATTATTAGCGAAATTGAACTAGCATTTCGGTTTACTAAAACACCTATCATTGCTGTAACCGGCACAAACGGAAAGTCAACTGTAACAACGCTTATTGGGAATATCCTAAAACAGGCTGGAAAAAAAGTTGCAGTTGGAGGAAATTTAGGCACTCCTTTTGTCGCTTTACTTCAGCAAGACCCCGTTGACTATTTTGTCTTGGAAATTTCAACCTTCCAGTTAGAGGGCATTAAAACATTTCGACCAAGTATAGCGGTTATTCTTAATATTACTCCGGATCATCTCGACCGACATAAAACACTTGAGGAATATGCGGACCTTAAGGGGAGGGTTTCTGCTTTTCAAAATGATGGAGATATTCTGGTTCTCAATAAAGATGATGAAAAAGTAATGAAGCAGGGAAAGCTTAGCAAGGCAAAAAAAGTTTTTTTCAGCCTTGTCGACAAGGTTGATGAGGGGGCTTGTTTGGAAGATGGTTCCATATTTACTTGTTTTGATGGAAGAAAACAGCGCGTTTTGTCAGTTGGGGATCTAAATACAGCGATGCAGTTTCAAGTTGAAAATTTATTGAGTGCAATGGTGGTGGCTACCATTGTTAATACTGCTAAAGCTGACATTGTAAATATCGCCATGAAGTTTGAGGGTCTTGATCATCGTGTTGAATGGGTAAGGAAAGTCCGTGGAGTAGATTTTATTAATGATTCCAAAGGAACCAATATGGGGGCTTTGCAAAAATCTTTAAAGGTTTTTTCTCGTCCCATTATTTTGATTGCGGGTGGTAAGGATAAAGGGGGGGATTTTCGAGTTTTAAAAAATATATTTAAGGGAAAAGTCAAACACTTGGTTCTTATTGGAGAAACAAAAAATAAATTCCGTGAAATATTGAATGGCTCCTTTAGTTATGAAGACGCTGAGAGTATGGAAGATGCTGTCGAGCGGTCCATGAGTAAGGCGACGGTGGGAGATATTGTGCTGCTTTCGCCAGGGTGTTCTAGTTTTGACATGTTTAAAGATTTTATCGAACGAGGAAATCAATTTAAGGAAATTGTAGGTCGTCTTTGAGTAGGGATTTTTAGTTATTTTTAGGTTCGGTAATAAAAGCCTGAAGTGTGTTGTCTCGGTTTTTATTTTTTTGCTAGGATCGATGATTTTGGTTAAGGGTTTGGATTGTATTTTATGGAGATAAAGTTGAATCGCTTAAATTCAAAACCATTCCATTGTGACTCAATACTTCTTGCTACGACAATCATACTGGTCTTAATTGGACTTGTGATGGTGTTTAGTTCTAGCGGAGTTTACGCAATGGAAAAATATAACGATGCTTACTATTTTCTAAAGCGTCAAATGATCTGGGTTGCTTTGGGGGCCATGGTAATGCTGTCCGCTCGTAAAATGAGCTACCGTGAATTAGAAAAATATACCTATTACATTATGGGCGTGGCATTTTTGATGTTAGTAGCCGTGATGATACCTGGGCTTGGAAAAGAAGTTGGGGGAGCAAGGCGTTGGTTGGTTATAGGTGGGTTAACTTTCCAACCATCAGAACTTGCTAAGTTTGCCCTAATACTATTTATAGCTAAATCTCTAGTGAAACGGTCCGATCAATTAAAAAACTTTGCCTATGGATACCTCCCTAAATTAATCGTTCTCGGTTTTTTCTTTGTTCCCATTCTATTTCAACCAGATTTTGGAACCGCAATTACTATATGTGTGGTCACGTTCACAATGCTCATGATAGCGGGATTACGCTCAAAATTTCTAATCTATTCGATCTTAGCTGTAGTTCCTCTCTTGGTCATAGCAATTATGAATGCCGAGTATCGCATGCGTAGGATAGTTGCATTTCTTAACCCATGGGAACACGAATCAAATGCAGGTTTTCAGGTTGTTCAATCGTTTTATGCATTTGGACGTGGGGGAGTGTTTGGCTCTGGAATTGGTAATAGTAGCCAAAAGTTATTTTACCTCCCAGAAGCACATACAGATTTTATTTTTTCAGTGATTGGCGAAGAGCTTGGCTTTGTAGGAACCTTGACGATTATTTTCCTATTTTCAATGTTGATTTGGAGGGGGTTTGTCATTGCTTATCATGCTAAGGATTTTTTTGGGGCTTATGTGGCAATTGGTTTGACTCTTTTAATTGGCATTCAAGCATTCATGAATATGGGAGTGACTGTAGGCTTACTTCCAACAAANGGGTTAACGCTTCCNTTTGTCAGCATGGGAGGGTCATCNCTAGTNGTTCTAATGCTTTCAGTAGGGGTGTTATTGAATATTTCAGAAAAACCGATCCAAAATTGACCTGCGGATTATGAAACGAAAANTTGTNATTGCAGGAGGAGGAACTGGAGGACATTTGTTCCCAGGTGTAGCACTCGCAAAAGCACTTAAAGGGATTGATATCACGATGGAAATTACATTTGTAGGAACTAAACAGGGGATTGAATCGAAGGTTCTTCCTGGGGAAGGCTTTAAGTTGAAAACCATTATATCCTCCGGTTTGTTGGGAAAAAGAGGGCTCAATAGGTGGGTTTCTTGGTCAAAACTTCCGGTGGGAGCGGCGCAATCAATGTGTTTTCTAATTCGTAATCGTCCCAATCTTGTTGTAGGTGTTGGTGGTTATGTGTCTGCTCCGTTAGTATTTTCAGCCTGGCTTTTACGTATTCCGATTCTCATTCATGAGCAAAACGTATTTCCTGGTATGGCTAATAAATGGCTAGGAAAAATTGCCGATAAAGTGGCGGTATCTTATAAAGAATCCAAACAGTTTTTTTTGAAAAGAAAAGTAGAAGTGACGGGCAATATGATTCACGAAAAACTTTGCCAACCGAGAGAAGAGTTTCCTCCTCCTTTAAAACAACCATTCGGGGTACTGATTCTAGGTGGCAGTCAGGGAGCGCATTCGATCAACATGGCGATGGTAGAAGCATTAGATCTTTTGTCTGACCGTAAAGAGCGACTCCATATTACGCACCAGACAGGTGATGCTGATTATGAAAATATTAAAAAACAATATGCTGCAAAAGGGTTCTCTGCCAATGTTATGTCATTTATTACTGATATGCCTGTGAGATATCGGTTGGCTTCTCTTGTTATATGCCGTTCGGGTGCCACAACTCTTGCTGAAATTACAGCAGCTGGAAGAGTATCTTTCCTTATCCCTTTCCCTTATGCAGCTAATAATCATCAAGAGCATAACGCTAGAATTATTGAGACTGCCAGTGCTGGGGAGGTGGTTTTAGACAAAGAAATTTCTGGCGAGCGGATCGCTAAATCAATTAAAAAAGCGATGGATGAACCAGAGAACCTTCAAAAAATGGAGAACAATAGTTATCGCCTTGGTAGTCGGGATGCAACTAAAAAAGTACAGGAGATTTGTTTGGAATTAATGGGCGACGCGAGAAAAGTTTCGGAAGACAATAATAAATCGAAAGAAAAACATGTTTTGTCATGCTTCTAGGGAAAATCAAAAGAATCCATTTTATCGGGATCGGAGGTTCAGGTATGAGTGGAATAGCTGAAGTTCTGATTAATCAGGGTTATGAGGTAAGTGGTTCTGATATGNCTNCAACGTCCGTAACGAATCATTTGGAACAGCTTGGCGCTAAGGTGTTTTTNAATCATGCGNCTGAAAATATTGAGGGTTCACAAGTTGTGGTGGTATCTAGCGCCATNGATACTAGTAACCCAGANGTAACCACAGCAAAAGAGAGGATGATACCGGTAATCCCTCGTGCAGAAATGCTTGCTGAGTTGATGCGCATGAAGTATGGAATTGCTATCGCGGGGACTCATGGAAAAACAACCACAACATCTCTTGTTTCTACGGTTCTCGCTGGAGGAAAACTTGATCCAACGGTGATTATAGGAGGACGATTAAAAAATACTGGCAGTCATGCCAAGCTTGGCCAAAGCAAATTCTTGGTGGCAGAAGCTGATGAAAGCGACGGATCATTTATGCAACTTTCACCCTCTATTGCCGTAGTAACAACGCTTGATGAGGAGCACATGGATTTTTATCAAACGTTGGAAAATATAAAAGAAACTTTTCTTAAATTCATCAACAAAATTCCATTTTATGGTTCTGCTGTTTTATGTCTAGATGACCCTAACATACAATCGTTGATTCCAAGGGTGGAAAAAAGATATATCACATATGGGCTTAGTTCNCAGGCCGATTATACGGCGCGTAATATTTCAATCGANGGATTAAAAACATACTTTAATGTGTTTTACCATGGAAAAGATTTAGGGCGTATACGTTCCGGGGCGTTGGGTCAACACAATGTTCTTAATACACTTGCGGCGGTAGCGGTTGGGATGGAGTTAGATCTTGACTTTGAAGTAATAGCAAACTCCCTTCTTCAATTTGAAGGTGTTCAAAGACGATTCGAAATCGTGAAGCAGTCAGATGAATTGACTTTAATAGATGATTACGGGCATCACCCAGTTGAAATAAAAGCGTCTCTAAAGACGGTAAAAGAAATCTGGCCTACAAGTAGGCTAGTCGTTATTTTTCAGCCCCATAGGTATTCGCGCACCAAGTCTCTAATGAAAGATTTCTGGTCTTCCTTTAATGACGCAGATCATCTGTTTGTAATGGATATCTTCTCGGCTGGGGAAAGTCCTTTAGATAAAATACACGCAAGTGCCATCGTTGAGGGAGCACGTGAATATGGGCACAAAAATGCTGACTATATTAAAAGTCAAAATGATCTAAATAAACAATTACACCGTCTTGTCAAACCTGGTGATGTGCTAATGACCTTGGGGGCGGGAGATGTGTGGAGATTGGGGCGAGATTTTCTAGCAGCAAAATTTTTACAAAAAAAATAATTATTATTTAAAGGAGGAGTTTGTTCTTATGCTGAGCGGACCTTGGAAACAAAAATTGATACGCTACGCAAATACNGGAACTGATTATAAACTTCCTATGAGGAATAGTATGGATTCACCCAGAACTATTCTGGGGAGAAAAATCACACAGAGAAAAAATATGAATATTTCTTTTTCTTTTCAAAACAAGATCAAAGGTGAAGTTTTNTATGACGAAATGATGTCAAAGTACACTTCAATGCGAATTGGGGGGCCTGCAGATGTTTTCGTTTTGCCTGCTAATTTGAGAGACCTGCAAATAATTTTAAAGCANCGCGGAAACTGTCCCATATGGACAGTTGGGGAGGGAACTAATCTTCTTGTTAGGGATCGAGGTATACGAGGAATTGTGATCTCGTTAAAAAATTGTTTTAAATCAATAACACGACCGGTTTTCTACAAAACCCCTGATGGTCAAGAAAGAGGGGTCGTTCAAACAGGTGGTGGAGTAAAACTATCCTATTTAGCTAAATTTGTCGCACGTTATGGTCTCGCAGGTATTGAAAAGTTAGTTGGGATTCCAGGNTCTGTTGGTGGTTCTGTCGCAATGAATGCTGGNGCAGAGGGTGCTGAAATTAGCCAAGTTTTACGTAGTATAAAATTTATGACTCTTGATGGAGAAGTCAAAACATATAGNAAAAATGAGTTGGTGTTTGCTTATCGAAAAACCACATTTCCATCAAAAGACGGAATAGTAATTGAAGCCGAGCTGGATCTAGAAANGGGAGAAACTTCCGCCATTTACAGGGAAATGGATAAATATTTGTCACGGAGAGGCTCAACGCAGCCATTGACTATGCCAAATTCAGGTTCGATTTTTAAAAACCCGGATGGTGAAAAAGCTGGGCGTCTAATTGAATTGGCAGGGTTAAAAGGTTGTCGAATAGGNGGGGCTAGCGTTTCGATCAAGCATGCCAATTTTATAGTAAATAAAGGAGGTGCGTTGGCAGAAGATGTTATTAGANTGATTAAGCATATTCAAACTGTGGTTGAAGAAAAAACCAGTGTCAAGTTAGAACAGGAAATTATAGTTATTTAATTATATTGACAACCATTTGATGAAATTAGAAGAAAAAATTTAATTATATTGACAACCATTTGATGAAATTAGAAAAAAAAATTATTGGGGTTTTGATGGGAGGTTTGTCTCCTGAACGAGAGGTTTCTCTTGCTTCCGGTAATGCGGTGTTAGAGGCATTAGGAAGGAAAGGTTTGAATGGAATAGGGATTGATGTGAGTAACGATATTGCCTTTTCGCTGAAGAAAAATAAAATTGATATAGCTTTTATAGCTCTACATGGGGTTTTTGGAGAAGATGGTTCAATTCAAGGGTTACTCGAATATTCAAAAATACCTTATACGGGTTCGGGTGTTTTAGCTAGTGCGTTAGCTTATGACAAGGTGAAGTCTAAAGAAATTTTAAAATTTAATAAAGTTCCCA
>JGI26254J51713_1000747_pt1 | contig 12568 bp, 12 predicted proteins | sample SaaInlV_120m_DNA_3_FD_51713 | JGI IMG/M metagenome (IMG submission 51713)
AATTCATTTTATCTAATTAATAAATAAAATTCCTACTCACCCCCCCCCACAAAACAGCTAGGATAAAACCTACAGCGCGCCACTGAAATTCCTATAATTTTTTCAGCCAAACACTGATATCTATGCTTTGGTCAATCCACTAAAATTTTCGCTTTATGGTTAAAAATAAATTGGGATGTCAGTAGTTTTGCGAATCATCTGCAAAACACATGGAAGCAGCAAAAATGCCTAATGAGACAATCCAAATTATCTTTTTAGTACTACTAAACGCTTATGTTTGGGGCGGGTGAACACCATTTTTAATTTTAAAAACCCCAACATACGATTAGTTATTATAATTTCGTGGTTTGAAACAAGAAAGATCACGCATTGTTACTAACTAGGATATGAAAAACAGTTCTCTTGTAAAACAGAATATTTGGTTGGTAGTCTTTATAGCCATTTGTGTCGTTGCAGGACTGGAAGGGAAGGCAGAGTCCACTGACACAGTGATCTCTCTTAATCCTTCGGAGCGACAACTAGAACGAATTCTTGTCACTAAAAGTTCTGATGTTCACCTGAACAATGATTCGGTGTCAACAATTTATGATTTCACGGTCATTCAGATTTCTACTGGAAAGCGAATGGTGTCCATAGAGAACATAAAACCAAGTGCATCTTTTAATATAGCCTTTGACCGCGCTGGAACATACGTGGCGTGTTACTTGGATAAAAGTAAAAAAGCGTTGAGTAAAAATACCTGTTTGCAAATTGATGTTTTTGGACTCCGGTCCATATGAAGCTGAGTTCTTAAGGTATTTTATTTTTGTAGTAAATTTTCTATCCAAAACCTTTAAGAGGAGAACGGGAATGAAAAAGATTTTCGCACTAACCGCAGCATTCGTCGTATGCACTGCTTTCAATGCATCGGCAGGAACCATCAACTCCAATCAAACCGCATCTTGTAATGATGCAAAATCCATTACTCTCGAAGTAGCCAATATTCCTTTCGAGAATAAGGCCCCTAATGGATTCACCTCTAACGACCGTGGAAGTGCAAACGTAGTGGTATGGAAGTCTTCAAACTTCACCACTGTCCCGATCGCGCTTGGCGCAAAGGGAGACAATAATGCCTCTTTAAATGGTTCTAATAAAGGTCACGAGACTAATGTTAGAGGTGACTACTATGGAAACCGCCCTGGCCGTAGCAAGGTTGTTCTTACTTCACAACCAGGATTCAGCCGAGGTGACTCTATTGGTGACATCAGCGGCTTGGTTAAAATCACTAACAGTGGTTCTAACCCAGTTAGCGTTACCTGTGGATAGTTTGAGTCTATAAAATAAGAGCTTTATTGCAAGTTTAGCCCTTACCCTGAAAACAGCCGACTTCTCCGAAGTCGGCTGTTTTTTTATTTTTTATCACCCACCTAGTTTTTCTACTCGCGTTTGCATGTCCTATAATTTATAGCGTTCAGTATGTTAGAGTAGTCAGCAACTCAAAAACCCTAAGGAATCTGGAATGAGACACCTTACCGTTATCCGCTTTTTCTGTTTTATTATATTTTTTTATTTAATTTTCGCAGGAAGCTTTCCCCACGCTTTCGCTGGTGAGGTTGCCAAAAAAGGTGACAATGTCTCGATAGAGTATGAAGGTTCCCTTGACGACGGAACCGTATTTGATAGCTCTAAAAAACATGGGGAACCATTAGAGTTTATTGTCGGATCAGGCCGAGTGATCCCGGGTTTCGACAAGGCTGTTACCGGCATGAAACTTATGGAAGAAAAAAAAATCACACTCCAACCATCGGAGGCTTATGGTGAAAAAAATCAAAAACTCACTCACAAAGTACTGCGGTCTGGGCTTCCTCCTAAACCAGAACCCAAACCAGGAATGGGACTCATGATGGGTGGGGGGCCGGGAGGAGCATCAAGAAGGGCAATGATCACAGAGGTTACAAAAGAATATATTGTCATAGACATGAACCACCCCTTGGCAGGAAAAGCACTCACTTTCGCCATCAAATTGATCAAAATTTCTAACTGATCTATTGTTTACCGTGAAGCACGAAACAAATGTACGTTTTACTGTACTTCTCTGTTAACTAAATGTATTGTCACCACTTTGCCGAAATGTAACTCGGTCAAAAACAACCATCATTAAAAAATTAAACTATGACTACTCCAGTTCGAGTTCGTTTTGCGCCCAGTCCAACGGGATATCTGCACATTGGCGGTGTGCGTACAGCCTTATTCAATTGGCTATTTGCTCGTCACCATAAAGGAAAGTTTATACTACGAATCGAAGATACTGATGCGTCCCGCTCCACAGAGAAGTCCATCGAAGAAATCATTGAGTCGATGAGATGGCTGGGTCTAGATTGGGACGAAGGCCCATTTCGCCAAACTGACCGCAAGTCCATATACAAAGATAAAATAGATCAGCTTATAAGCAAGAATAAAGCCTACCCTTGTTTCTGCACAGCAGAAGAACTAGACCAGAAGAGAAAGAAGGCACAAGCCCAAGGCCTCAAGCCAAAGTATGACGGTACCTGCCGCAACCGATCAGACCATCCTGAAGGAATTCCATTCGTTATCCGCTTCAAAGTGCCACAAGAAGGTTCAGTCACCATAAAGGACTTGCTTCGCGGTAACGTGATTTTCCAGAACGAGGAATTAGACGACCTCATCATTTTGCGATCAGACGGTACGCCCACGTACAATTTTGTTGTTGTAGTCGATGACGGAGACATGGGAATTACGCACGTGATCCGAGGTGATGACCATTTATCAAATACGCCCAGACAAGTGTTGCTGTACGATGAACTTGGACTGCCTCGCCCAGAATTTGCACATATTTCGATGATTCTGGGAACAGACAAAACCCGACTCAGCAAACGCCACGGAGCAACCTCCGTACTTGCCTATCGTGACATGGGATACCTGCCTGGTGCACTCATTAATTACCTTGCCAGGCTCGGTTGGTCGCACGGCGATCAGGAAATTTTTACTCAAGAAGAAATGATCCAGTATTTCTCACTGGAAAACATCACAACCTCCGCAGCCGTATTCAACCCGGAAAAGCTTCAATGGTTGAACCAGCAATACATCCAAAATGCTGACCCCATAGAACTTGCCCCTCAGTTGGAACCTTTTCTCATTAAGGAAGGTCTTTTAGCTGAGGAACACAACCTTAGCAAAGAGAATATCGCCAAACCGATCCCATCACTCAATCAGAGAGCCGAAACATTGGTTGAAATGGCACAAAAATCTACATTCTACTTTCAAAAGGAACTTTCATTCGACGAGAAAGCACGGAACAAATTTCTCAATAAAGACATAAAACCACATATTGAAAAGCTCATTATCTCTATTAATAACATGGCAGAACTAGAACACGACTCTCTAGAAAATTTATTCAAAAAAATAGCGGAAGAAGCCGAACTTAAGCTCGGGAAATTAGCTCAACCGGTACGTGTAGCACTTACAGGAGGCACCGCCAGTCCCGGAATTTATGAGGTTATCTTACTGCTCGGGAAAGTAACAACGCTCAAGCGGTTGAATGAAGCAGTTAGCTTTATAGAAAAACAAGATTGAGAATTAACCCTCCTTTGACTACGATCAATCGACATACATTTTTATTTGACAACACATTATGTTGTATATACGCTAGAAATTAACACTAGGTATAGGAATATCTAGATCGCCTAATTAGTTCTCTTATTTAAATCCTACCCACCCCAAATGTAGGAGATCTTATGGACACCAATCGAAACTCTGTAGAATCTCAGTTACGCACAAGATGCAACATACTAGAATCACAAATAGAGACATTAGAAAAACATAAAACAAAGTCTTCTGAGAAATTCGCTGCAAACTGTGATTCCCAAGCAGAACCATGGAAAGAAGTTGCTGGGATAGGAAGGTTTCCAAAAAATCACGAACCAGATATTTTAGATTTCGATTAACTTCACCGCTACTTTACAAACCTATTCCCTCACTCCTGATTGAGTGAGGGAATTTTTTTTGTCGTATGGCAAGCAACAGGGTTAAAAAAAACTCACGTTTGGCCTTTAAGCCTCCAACCAAGTTACCTAGCGATTATCTTTCAATCTTCGTTCCTCTGCATTTTCCAAAACAGATATATGCGTCTCCAGCAAAACCATGTCTTTTTTGATTTTGTTGAGTAACACCTTAATGTCGAGGTCAGGTTTTTCTAACCTAGCCAGGTCTGGGTCCAAACGCAGTCTCTCCTTTTCCTTGATATCCTCCATGTTGCTGATGATCACACCAATAAATAAATTAAAAAAGATGAAAGTCGCCAACAAAACAAAACTCACAAAATAAAACCACCCTAGAAATGGAAACGTCTGCGGATTCCTGCAAAAATTCTCCATGCCAGAGTAGCCATAGTTCTGACAACCGTATATAGCTGTATACATGATATCTGTCCAGTCCTCTAGAGTAGCCACCCGAAAAAGACTCAACAGTGATATGTGTAGGCTTTCAAAATGAATGGGATCATTTTCACGAAATAAGAACGTGCCCAAACACGCATAGATGTAAAACAAAATAAATAGCAAAATACCAATGTAGCCTAGAGACGGAATACTTTTTAAAAGTGTATTCACGATCAATTTTAATTCGGGGATAGTCCCTACAAGCCGAACGATCCGCAATACCCTGAGAAGCCTTAGCACAATAATAGACTGCCCATCAAATGGTAGAAAGCAGGCACCAACTATAATAAAATCGAATACATTCCATCCATCCTTGAAAAACTCATGAACCCTAGGTCCAAATGAAATCATTTTGATGCAGATTTCAAAAACAAAGAGTCCCAAAATAATTTTATCCAGAGAATGTAATATAGTTCCATATTTAGCAGAAATTTTAGGGTATGAATCCAACCCCACTATTACGCCTGATAAAAGAATTATCCCTATAAAAAAAATTTGAAACTGTCTTGACTCAGTAAAAACCCTTAGTTGTTTTTGCATTGCGACTCCAAATTTTCCTATGCATATCAGGCTATCAAGCAGGAAAATGCATCTAAATCTTTCATTTTAAATAAAACCCAATTCCTTATCTTTAATTTTAATCTCTACTTACTTTTGTTTTTTGATTTTCGCCCAACTATCTCGTAATGTAACAGCCCGGTTGAACACAGGGCTATCAGGCGTGAATTCTTTTGAATCAGCGCAAAAGTAACCCATCCGTAAAAATTGAAACCGGTCCCCGGGTTTTGCCTTCTCTAATGCAGGCTCGATTCTACAATCTCGCAAAATTTCCAACGAATCTGTATTGAGCCCAGCATTTAAGATGGGCTGTCCTTGATCATTGGCTGGACTTTCGTTTATGAACAGGTGGTTGTACATCCGTACTTCCGCTTTTTTCGAGTGCTGTGCCGACACCCAGTGGAGAGTGCCCTTAATCTTTCGCCCAGCCGTCGAACCACCTGTTTTTGAATCCGGATCATAAGTACATTTTAATTCAGTGATATTTTCATTTCGGTCTTTTATCACTTCTTCGCATTTAATAATGTAAGCATGCTTGAGCCTTACTTCTTTTCCTGGCGCAAGACGAAAAAACTTTTTTGGCGGATCTTCCATAAAGTCTTCCTGCTCAATATAAAGTTCTCGGCAAAATAGAATCTTCCTAGTACCAGAGTCCGGGTCTTCCGGGTTGTTCTCGGCGGTGAGTTCTTCTATCTGCCCTTCAGGGTAATTTGTAATGGTTAATTTTAAGGGTCGCAAAACTACCATCACCCTTGCAGCTCGTTTATTCAGGTCTTCTCGCAAGCAATATTCCAGCAACGCCATTTCAACCGTACTATTGGCTTTGGCAACCCCAATACGCTCACAAAAATCGCGGATCGATTCGGGTGTATATCCGCGGCGGCGCATCCCTGAGATGGTGGGCATACGCGGATCATCCCAACCTGACACGTGTTCTTCCTTTACTAATTGTAAAAGCTTACGTTTACTCAATAAAGTATAACTAAGGTTAAGACGTGCGAATTCTATCTGCTGTGGGTGATGAATCTCGAGTTTTTCGATGACCCAGTCATAAAGCGGTCGATGATCTTCAAACTCCAGCGTACAGATAGAGTGCGTAATTTTCTCAATAGAATCTGATTGACCGTGTGCAAAGTCGTACATTGGATATATACACCACTTATCCCCAGTACGATGATGGTGTGCTCTTAGAATACGGTAAAGAACAGGGTCTCGCATATTGAGGTTACCTGAAGCCATATCGATTTTCGCACGAAGAACTTTGGCACCATCAGGGAATTCACCACCCTTCATACGCTCAAAGAGATCTAGGTTCTCTTCCACAGAGCGGTTTCGAAATGGGCTGTTCTTCCCAGGTTGGGTCGGTGTGCCGCGATACTCCCTTATCTTATCGGCGTCCAAGTCATCTACATACGCCACCTCTTTTTTAATTAAGCAAGTCGCCCATTCATACAATTGATCAAAGTACTCAGACGTGTAAAACACTTTATTCCCCCAACTAAAACCCAGCCACTTGATATCCTCTATAATAGATTGAACATAGATATCCTCCTCTTTAAGAGGGTTGGTATCATCAAAGCGCAGGTTGCATGTTCCTCCATATTCGATAGCAAGACCAAAGTTGAGATAAATGGATTTAGCATGACCAATGTGGAGAAATCCGTTTGGTTCTGGAGGAAAACGAGTACAAATACGACCCTCCCACTTATTCGATGCTATATCCTCTTTAACAATCTCTCGAATGAAATTGGAGGGAATTGAGTCAGTGTCGTTTTCTTTCATTCATTAAGGTTTTTTTATAGGTTTATCGATCGTCAAGGAAGGGCATTCTATCATAACCAGAAGAATCAAATGCTATGCTTCGCTCGCAAGCTCTGATATATCTTTGACCTTCACTGAGTCTTGAAGGTTTTTAGCCTTAAGAGCATCCTCAAGCATCAGAACACAGAACGGGCAGGACACAGCGATGGTATCTGGATTAGATTCCATAAGCTGATCAAGGCGCTGATGACTCATTCGTGCACCAGTTTTCTCTTCCAATAAAAACCGACCTCCACCCGCCCCGCAACAAGTTCCGCGTTCTCTACTAGCATCAATGTCGAGTACATTGCCAGACTTCGAACTATGAGCTACCATTTCTCGCGGTGCGTCATATATTTTGTTATGCCGGCCAAGATAACAGGAATCGTGATACACCACATTACCTGGGTCCTTCCCTTTACCAATTTCTTTTCCATCCTTTGCCAGGTGCGCCAGCAGTTCGGAGTGGTGTATGACATCGAGCTCAACACCAAATTCAGAGTACTCATTTTTCAGCGAGTTAAAGCAATGTGGACAATGCGTAACAATTTTTATTATAGATTTTTCTTTAAATAGCTCAGCGTTTCTTGATGCAAGCAAGTCAAAAAGGTATTCGTTTCCTGCGCGTCGAGCCGGGTCACCAGTACAACCTTCATCGTTCCCAAGAATAGAAAAATCAACTCCAGAAGATTTCAACGAATGGACAACCGCTTTGGCAATTTTTTTTCCTCGCTCATCAAATGCCCCGTTGCAACCTACAAAATAAAGATATTGGGTCGGGTTGTCTTTATCCCAAATTTTAACATCTAGTTCTTTGGCCCAGTCAGAGCGAGTATTACGACCAAACCCCCAAGGATTAGATTGGGTCTCTAATGATTTAAAGGCATTGACAAGCTCATCAGGGTATCGATTTTCCGTGAGCACAAGTCCACGCCTCAAATCGACCACCTTATTAACGTACTCGATCATGACCGGGCACTCCTCTTCACAAGCACCGCAAGTAGTACACGACCACAGCGTTTCATCATTGATCACTCCACCTAGTAAAACCGGGGCACTACTTTGTTCTAAATTACCACCAAGCAAGTAGGGAGTTTGGTGATTGAGATGGTCGCGTAAATCAACGGTTAACTGTTTAGGTGAAAGCGGTTTATCGCTCGCCAGGGCGGGGCAAACAACATCGCATCGCCCGCACTCGGTGCAACTGTGTAGATCAAGAAGTTTTTTCCAGGAAAATTCATCGATTTGTGAGACACCAAAATTTTCCTGTTCTTCATTCTTAAAGTCAATACGATGAAGCCCGTTACCTTCTTCTGGAATTCTCGAAAAAAATACGTTTGGAATCGAAGTGATAATGTGTAAATGTTTAGAGCTTGGGAGCAACGTCAAAAAATATAGGACACAAACGATATGGGTCCAGTAGGCTAGGTTATGAATGTGCACCACAGCGTCAGAACCCAAAACCTGCAACATTGGTGCAACTGACCTACCAATCCAGATTCCGCTAAGCGGTACTTGCGGGTTTCTCGCCTGCCATCCTGCATCAAAAAGGGCATCACTAACCATTATTAAAAGAATCAGAGAAAGAATAACAATACCTTCCACCGATAAGGTGAGTCTTTCAGGTTTTGCTATCAACCTCCTATATAACGCATAGATCGTGGCTAAACTCACTAGAACAACAAATAAATCTTTTAACAAAGTGTAAGGTATTGCCATTCCACCTACACTAAACTCCATTGTCGGGAAAAAACCGATCAAAAAAAACCACAGTGCCCTTACGAGTAAGACGAGAAACCCCCAGAAAATTAATGCGTGTATCCAACCGGATCTAGTTTCCTTCAGAATTCTTGTTTGAAAAATAGCAATCCGAACTGTATTCCATAATCTTGTTATGGGTTCATTAAATCTATCGTCACAGGCAACCCGTCCCAAGACTCTATACTTGGGCCATAAAAGGGAAAAAAAACGTGCGAGCGCCAGCACTACAAAAAAACCTAGGATAAAAGGCTGTAAGTCCTGAGAAACCCACTCAAATGCACGATTTTGGGCAGCGTTCATTAAAAAACTATCACTTTCAGTAGTTCATAGGCACAGGTAAAAACAAGAAACCTGCAGGTCAAATCATAATACCGAAAGAAGGTATAAGAAACTAGTCTTTGATTTTTCAGGAATTACTGTCTAGTAAGCCTTTTCTTATGTTATATTGTTATGTGGTCTTATCCAGTTTTGGAGGACTTTGATAGCTCTTGTTTTTTTAATTTTGCCATTAACAGGAGGTCTTGCACATAGTGACATTTTTCTCTCGCGTAACTAAGATTCTCGGCCTTACAGGTACTATTGGTAGCATTTTCATCCTACTCACTGCCAATACCAATGCAATTCCACTTAACGATGCTTACGAAACTGGTCAGGCTGAGTTTCAGGGTTCCCCAGCATTTCAACCTAGAAGCGAAGGTCAACTTGTATTTCACCCGTCTTTACACCCAGGTTCAAACGATGCTCTTAATGAAGAACATCCCATTCCTGATTATGTAAAAAAGATTTCTAAGAACCAGCTTTTCTCAACCCATTATCGACAATTACTTGAAACCGAACCAGTAAACCAGATACAAAGTAAAATTTTTGATGAGCAGGCCTTTCGTTCGATACAAAAAATAGGTGTTTTAGATTTTGAGAATAGGACTGTCAGTCCATTCAGGGACGAAAAAGCCGGTCATGTGATAGCAAAACAAATTTCAAAAGAACTTAAGTCCAGGAAGGACTATTTTATAATTCCGCCTCGTATGATGAATGAGGACGCACGAATCAGAATAGTCGCGCAAATTCCCGGTAATAAGGCAGGGCAAGTTGAACCGCCGCAGGTCGAGAGACAACCGGCTATTCCTGGGCTACCCAACCAAAACAACAAGGTTGATGCAGTGATGATCGGGGCTGTCTCCAAATATATGAATTCGTACCAAGACAGAAACGGGAAAATAGAAAAAAGCCTTTCCAGCAAGGTTGAGTTTGGATCATTTTTGGTAAGTACACGTACGGGAAATGTGCTTTGGGGAGCTCGTTTTATTGGAGCGCAACCTACAGGCCTTCTAAGCTCGGGAGCGAAGTGGCTCAGTAAGAAGCAACTATCCAAAAGAGCAATGAAAGAGGTATTAAAATCATTTCGTGGGGACGTTAACAGCTCGAAATAAAAAAATATTCGACGTTACAAAACCATACCAAAAACTGACCCACCTGAACCGTAGACTCATAAATCTATGTTAAAAGAAGAACAGACCTTGAAAAAAAAGAAGCTTTGGAGAAATTTATTCCTTCTAAATCTATGTATAAGTTTCCTACTAATCGGGCTTTACTGGGTTCCTATTAAAATGGTTCAATTGGAAAGTTTTGTAGGCTCACCCAGCGTGAACCTTCCCAAAGAAGGCGTCGTTCCCATTAGCAATACTAGTCCAGTTCAACCTGCAAAAAGTTCGACACCATCAAATCTCCTAGAAACCAAGCTAACAGTAATAAACGCATCGTCTGAAAAAAACTGGGTATACTTCGATTTTTCGAGAGGGGGAGTGGTTAAAATTCATGACAAGACGTCGCTCGAATGGGATTTAGCATTTCGCAGAAGTAAGGTGATCTCCAATGGAGGCGCTACCAACAAGTTTGGCAAAGCGGGATTGATCAACTTAGGTTCGCCGCATTTTGATCAAGTGGTAGATGTGCCGATCGACAATTATACTCCAGATATGTCCACAAAAACAGAAACAGAAAACCCCATTCTTCTAAAATGGTACTCGTATAACTATCTAACTCATAAACTTTCCGCCAAGGCTAATACCTACGCTATGAAAACCGCTGACAGTAAATATGCAAAAGTTAAATTTCTTAATTTTTACTGCGCCAACAAGGAAACGGGCTGTATCAAGATGCAATATGTCTATCAGGATAGTGGTTCGAACCAATTCACCAAACCCGCTTCTGGCTAAACACCGCTACAACAACATCCTTTTCTTCTTTTAAAGCAAACTGGGTATGTTCAAGAGGTGATGAACATGTTAATTTGTTCTACACAATTTTGGGTGCAGGCTGGTTTTTATTATTGGAGGAAGCTATGGCGACATTGAAGCAAATACTTTTTAGAAAATACACAGACCAAGGTCTCGACATCGTAATAGAAGAGATGAAAGAAAAATACGACAAAAAAAAAGGCAGACGATTTAACTATGACAATATCACCTACGAGGTCAGTCGCGGCGGTGTGGTTGATGAGAACATGCAGTTTGAGATAAGTTCGAAGATTCCTCAGGACGAACTCAAAGACAATAAGGACATGAAAAAATATTTCACTGAAATAAAAAAACTGGCATCCAAGTTTAAGAATAAGCCCGCTTCCATAGAAATGGAAAACATTGTTCTCGGTGCACATAAAAATACTGAAAAAGAGAGAGACTATGTAAAGCTCCTATATAGTTATCCACTGAATGACCTATACAGCGATAAGAAAATATTAAAAAAAACCAAAGAAATGAGCCAGCAAACCAAAGGAGAAAAACCTACTTCGAAAGAAATGGCTGCGTTGACACAGCAAGGGAATTTAGCACTACAGCTAGTGCAAGAGTCTGCCCAAAGTTTAGCCCGCCAAAACATTGAAGACTTGATTAGCGCCAATAAGAAGGCTAGGACGAAAAAAAGCGGCTAAATATTAATGAATCGATTAGCTTACTACCTAGGGCGATCATTACAGTTATTAGGACTTGCCACCATTACTTCTGTAGTTCTGCTTTTTTTTGGTCGGTGGAAAATGGAGCCTCTTCTCTATCTAGCCATACTAGGGATAGTTGAGTTTTACGGCGGGACTTGGCTTCTTGAAAGAAAGTAACCCTAATAATGAAGAATCCAATCGAACCCTTAATGACACCTTAAACGGGAAAATTACCCAACGCTTTACATTTTGTTTTTTCGCCTACCATAAAACATGCAAAAACTACTAGCACAACCTGGTTTTTTGGCTCCATCCGGCACGTTTGGTGCTGATCTTAGTTACCTGCTGGCAGTACTATTTACGGTAATGTTTCTTTTCGCCTGGGGGTTGGCAAAAAAAGGACTGGGCACTCAACACCACAAGTTGATCTTTTTATCCATGGTATCAATGCTGGTTTATTTTATCGGCTATTACTATGCTCGGCAGTTGGGCGTATTATCTCTTGAAGGAAAGGAAGGTTTTAGCGGCCCACAGGATGTCTACGATAACGTATTTGTACCCATCCTAACCACGCATCTCATTTTAGTATGCCTGGGGCTTATCCTATCTATATACATGATTTTCCAGGGGTTTCGTGCGTGCGACAAGATCGATGGCAACTATATTCTCCAAAGCAGAGAATTGAAGGCTAACCCAAAAGTTTTCAGAACTACCATGGTTACCCTTACCGGAATTTGGATAGCAAATCAGTTGATTCTCACATTCATCCGACACAAATCTTTTGCTGCTAGTCTCGCTTGGGCAATCATTTTTGGTGTTATAGCCCTCGTGATTTACCTAGAAAAATTTATAGAAAAATCACTGCCAAATGGCGCTCAGCGCCACAGAGTACTGGGGCGCATTACCATGGTAATTTTTGCCTTAATTTTGGTAACTAGCACCCTAACTTACCTTATGCTTTACGTGATATACCCAAAAATGTAGTTGTTAGGAAACTTGTGTAGCGTAGAATACGATATCGTGGGGAAACGAAAAAAGTGGTTCTGGAAATCTGACAATTATCCCACCTTCAATGGGGTTT
>JGI26254J51713_1000754_pt1 | contig 12532 bp, 17 predicted proteins | sample SaaInlV_120m_DNA_3_FD_51713 | JGI IMG/M metagenome (IMG submission 51713)
GTAAGACCTGTAAATTGGAGATCAATAAATTGGATATTTTCATGTTGAATTCTAGAGAAAACTTCATCTGGTGAATATGTTACTTGGATTGCTTTACCGTGACTTACTTTATAGGGCAATTTTATACTTCAATCAAACACAAATACATCAGCCATTTAAGGATTAGGTAAGACATGTCAGAATCAAATCAAATCAACATCAATTCTTTACATCATATAGTTTTACGAGAAACTGAAGATAATTCATTATTGGAAATTGATCCAAATTTTTATAGAAATCTCTCTGATTTTATAGGAAATTTAAGAAAACAAGAATTTGATGGTGTAGAAAGTAAGATTAAAGATACTATGATAGAAATGGCAACCGAACTGACGTCATTACTATTACATATTAGATTAGATAAAATTTCAAAATCTTCAGATTTAGAAATTGGCTATCTTTTAGATGAAGAAAAATTCATTTTGGATTCACAAGAAGAACAAAAAGAAAGAATAGAGATGATTCTTTCAGCAACAATTAACGGAAAATCAAAATTCCTTGAATCATTAGCTCAAACACACAAAACAAAAAAAATTGTCATTAGATTTCTCAATGAAGTGGATGAAATTGTGGGAGCTGATCTGGAAAAATATGGTCCCTTCAAAACTGAGGATATTGCCACAATTCCATATGAAAATGCACAGGCTCTAATTGCTAAAAATATTGCAACTAAAGTTCATTGGGAAGATTAGATAGAAATTATAGTAATTATTTTTGTATTATATGTCTCATACAGGTGTTGATGTAATTGATTTTCTATTTTATACTATTTANCCTGTAATTGGAATTTTTGTNGTTGAAGCTGTAAGTAGATTAGTTAAAGCTCCNAAGTGGATAAAATTATGGACACAAGCANTTGTATCAANTGGTTTTGGAATATATTATTGGTTCATTTTACCTGCACCTCAAAACTTTCCATTAACTGCAATGGTTATGTTTGCACTTGCTATTGCTCTTATTTATCAAGGAAGACGCGCAAAAATTTCTCCTGATAAAAGCCCTTACTAATTTTTGAATTTATTAATTAATCTCTTGAAAATATTTGGTTTATTTCTTCCACCATCTCGAATTACTTTTTTCTCACCAAATCTTTTTGCTCTAATTTGAGTTAATTTTACACATCTATGTTCTTCAGGCANTCTATGTTCTGCACAAAAAGGATCCTTACAATAATTACAATGAAAAGGCATATCTGTCAAATCTCCACAATATGCACATTTTTCAGTCTCCATGAAATGACTATTTGTTTTTCATTTAATAAAGTTGGTAGTATTTTTTGTAAATTATTTTTTGGTCTAAACATTTTTACGATGAATAAATTTAACTCAGTTAAATGATTAAAGATAAAGTTGTAATAATTACTGGAGCTAGTAGTGGTATTGGATATGCTACAGCACTAAAATTATCAAAAGCAGGTGCTAAAATTGCAATTGGTGCAAGACGTGTAGAAAAATTAGAAGAATTGGCAAAGCAAATTACTGATAATGGTGGCGAAGTATTTTATCAAAAATTAGATGTAACTAAAAGAGAAGAATGTGAAAACTTTGCAAAGGCAGTTTTACAAAAATGGAATTCTATTGATATTTTAGTAAATAATGCAGGATTAATGCCTTTGAGTTTCTTTAAGAGTCTCAAATTTGATGAATGGGACAGAATGGTTGATGTAAACATCAAAGGTGTTTTGTATACTACTGGTGCTGTGATTACTCATATGAAAGAAAAGAAATCTGGTCATATTGTAAATCTCTCATCAGTTGCTGGAAGAATTGTATTTCCTGCTGGAAGTGTTTATTGTGCTACAAAACATGCGGTTGCAGCATTTAGTGAAGGATTACGTCAAGAATTTAGTGTTCGTTCGAATATTAGAGTAACAAGTATAGAACCAGGGGTAGTTGCAACTGAACTAAATGACACAATTACTGATGAATCTCTAAAGGGATTTGTAGAAAATACAAAAAAAATGGAAGCATTACAAGCAGATGATATTGCAAATGCAATTTTGTATGCAGTAGATTCACCAAATCATGTTAATGTAAATGAAATTCTAATTAGACCTACAACTCAAGAACGATAATTATTCATCTCTGTCTTTTTGCTTTGTCATGTGTTCAAGAATTGCTCTTACTTCAACTCCTAATTCATGATTATCTTTTGAGAGGTTTAGTTTTTCTGTAATACTATTTTTAAATTCATCATTCTCTACTTCAATACTTCTTTTTTGTGTACAATCAATATGATTTTCATCAGTTGCAGAAATTTTGTTACAGATACTACAAATCTTCATAATTTTTATAATTAATACTACGATTTAATAATTTCACTTTGTGTTCGAGTTACAACGGGATCGTCGTCTAGCTTGGTATGATACTAGTCTGGGGGACTAGTGGTCGCAGGTTCAAATCCTGCCGGTCCCATTATAATTTAAGAATTTTTAATAAAACATCAAAATTTTCTTGTGTTTTTTCTTGTTTGTATTGCTTTAATCCTTCAATGATTTTATCTTTAGATGGATTCTTGTAAATTTTTTGAACTTTTTTTGCAATTCCAGATCCAATAAAAATTGCTTGAGTTATTGATGTGATATTTGATGGCCTTCTTTTAGTACTAGAACTCTCAAAATCAATTAAGGTAGATTTTGTTTTTCCTATAATGACATGTTTAGAAATATTACTTAATTCACCATGATCAAAATTTAATTGATCTAATTTGTAACAGTCTTCCAAAATACTCCTAACTGTTAATTTCAATTTCTTTGCACTTCCTAAACCTTTTAACGAATCTACCCAATCGCTAATTTTTTTGCCCTCAAGATATTCCATAACTAGAAAATTTTTACTAACATCAATCATTTTTGGTCCAACATTTACTGAATTAACTAATCCTAACAAAATTGATTCATTTTTCATATTTTTTCTTTGAGAATCTGTCCTCCTAATTTTCAATGCAACTTGTTTGTTACCTTTTTTTGCAAGAACAACTACACCAACATATCCTTTACCTAAAATTCCCAATTTTCCAAGTGTGGTTGGACCTGTTAATGAAATTGATTTAATTTTTAATTTTTCTAATTCATTAATTCTTGATTTTATCTGACGACTAGTAGCTTTTGGATATCCAAGAATTTTTGAATATGGTTCTTCGGTAAATTTCTTAATTGAAATAAAGGAGTGGGCCATCAGTTGAAATCAACTCTCCAGCCTCCTCTTTAATTGATTTGCTCAAATTTTTGTTTCCTATCGAAACTCCAAACCCTCTCTTAAAATCAGCAAGAAGACCTTTTGGCACGCCTGTTTGAAGGTTTTTCTTCAAAAATTCCGTTATGAATTTGACAGCATCAGTATGTTTTCTTTTTTCAAGTGAGATTATTTTTCCATCAGTTTTAATCCACATCAATTCAGTATTTTTTAGATTTTTAGAAATGAAACTCTTTGAGCTGTTTTCCCTGAAAAATTCTGGACCATTCTTTGAATATGTATTAGAAATTTTTGTTGATTCTAAGAAAAACAAAAGATAGGCATCTTTTACTTGATCAGTATGAGCTTTACTTCTTAGTACATTGAATCCACCTAATTCTAATTGCGTAGATAACGATGTAGTTGCTCTCTTAATTTGCCCCCATATTACGTCTGGACTTCTAGATTTAAAATCAAATTTTATCACAAGTAAATTATTCCAATATTTTTTTGATATTTCAGATTTTTTGTTTTTAAAAAATATTAATCTAGGTTTTTCCTTAAAACCTCTAGAAACTAGAATAAATTTTCCAACATTTTCATTTGAAATTGCAGCAGCTAAATTTCTATTACTATCAATAGGATCAATAATTACTATAGATGTTCCAAACTTTTTTGTTGTTTTTCCAATTATTTGATTTTCCTTAATACTTGAAATTGATTTTATTGTATTTTCAAAACTCCCAAAATTTAAAATTAAAACTTCAGAAACATATCCACTAAATCCTTGTTTTGCAATTTCTGCCCCATAGATCCCGTTTGATTTTAAAAATGTTTTAAGAATTCTTACTTCATCTCTCATTTTTGTTGTTAATGATTTTCCCATGAATTTTGTATGAAATGGGGATCTGTCTGCAGAACTTTTCCATTCCCCTAACTTAACATCATAAAATGGAACAACGTTAATCTTTGTATCTTTAATTTTAGCCTCAACATATGGGTGCTCAGAATATCTAACGTATGGAGAATATGATTTTAATGCATCAAAACCAATCTTCTTTGAAATTTGCTCAAATTTTTCTTCTGATGTGTTTTTTTTAAATTTAACAAAAATATCTACATCTGCATCTTTTGATAGCCATGTTCCCTTTGCATAAGACCCTCCAAATTCTAATCCTAATACTTCAGGATACTTTGCAATTTCATTTTCAACTAATTTGAATGCAAGATCAGCAATTTTACTTTTAGATTTTTCAATTGTCTTTGTTGGAACCACCGATTTTTGAATTTTAGAAATTAATTCTTTCATATTATAGCACTAATCTCCTCTAAATCTGAATAGACAGGTCCATTAGGTGTAAGTTCACTTTTTTTTAATTTAATATTGGTAATTTTTTGTATCCCAAAATCTATTTCTCCTTGACTCTTCATTTCCTTTGTCATATCTCCAATCTTATTTTTGATTCTAAATACTGTGATATGAGGTTTGAATGTTTTATCTGAAATAAATCCTAATGGTTCTAGTACTTTTTTGACTTTTTGTGATAACTGTATCAATAAATCCCCTCCATTATTATCAGTACCAATCCAAACTACTCTAGGAAATTTGGGTTTAGGAAATACTCCAATTCCTTTCAAATTTACATTAAAACTTGAAAATTTAATTGTATGAAGTGCTTGAATAATTTTTTGTGATACATCATCAGAAATTTCACCTAAAAATTGTAATGTAAAATGTAAATTATTTGATTCAACAGCTTTTGCATCAATATGAATTTCTTTTTGAAATTTTTTAATAGATTTGATAATATTTTCATCTGAAATTTCAATTGCTACAAATGTTCTCATTACAACATTTTTTGATGTATCTTTATAATAATTTCCGGTAACTTCATAGACCAGCCTTATTTTTGATGAATATTGATAAAACTAATTGTATGTTTAACTGGAATGCCTGGAGCAGGAAAATCTACTATTGCTGATGGATTAAAACCAAAAGGGTATGATATTATCAATATGGGGAATATAGTGAGAGAAGAAGCAAAAAAAAGAAATTTAGAAGCAACTAGAGAAAATCTTGGAAAACTAATGCTTGAACTTCGAGAGAAAAATGGTCCTGGAGCAATTGCAGAGTTAGTAAAACCCCAAATAGAATCATCCATTTCAGATGTCGTTCTTATTGATGGAGTGAGATCAAATGATGAAATTCAAGTACTAAGAAAATTTGGTACTGTAAAATTATTAGCAATTCATGCATCTACTGACACAAGATTTGATTTTCTTCAAAAAAGGGGTAGAACAGATGATCCACAAACGATAGAACATTTTGAAGAAAGAGACAATAGAGAATTGGGTGTTGGAATTAGCAATTCAATTGCATTATCTGATTATGCCATATCTAATGTTGGTTTAACAAAAGATGAATTAATTGAATCAACATATAAAATAATTCAAAGTTGGATAAAATGAAAATTCCCAACATTGGTTGTAAAATAGAAATATTTTGTTCAATTAATCCTTCAGAAGATCCAAAAAAAATCAAACAAATTATTTCAAATATTTTTCCAAATTCAAAAATTAAAACAGAAGATCATTCAATTAACGCAATATCTAAAGATCTTAATTCTTTTGAAAGAATTTATGAAACAATTCAAACTGATCGATCTCAAAAAAATTACAGACGAAATTTAGAACAAAATCTGAAAAATGATTCTACTTGGTTTTATCTAAACAAACAAGCAGCATTTGTAGACAAAATAGCAATTTGTGAAGAAGCAGAGGAATCACCTTTAGGTCCAATCGAAGTAGTAATGACATCATCAAATATTGATGGAATAATTGATTGGATAGTTTTTGGAGATTTAGATTAGCTAAGAAAATTCACTCTTTTTTGACTATTTTTTTTAGTTTGAATCTAAAATTCATTTTTTATGATATTATACAATGTTCATAAAATTAGGCATAATTGCAGGTATTCTAATTTTAGGTGGCATGATTTTCTCAAATGAAATTGACACTCTATTCCCATCAACCTCTACAAATGTAGTAAATTCTCTAAAAGAAGATGTATCTAATTTTGGAATAAAAGCAACTGACTCTGTAGAAAAAAGAATTGATGAGTCAATTGATAAAATTGTAGACAAAACTGGAGATGCAATAACTAATGAAATTAGTGAAACAGGAGATAAAATTAGTGATAAAATCTCTGATGTGAAAGAATCATCAAAACAAACAATTAATGAAAAATTCTCTGACTTTAATCCAATTAAATCAATACAAAATATTTTCACGGATAATCCAAATGTTGAAGAACTAACAGATTCATCTAATAATATAATCGCTGAAGATATTTCAGTTCAAAATTCTCCAGATAACCAATCACCAATAATTCATGAAATATTATCTCTTTCAACAACTCAACAATCTGATGATAATATTATTCTTCAATATTCTGATACAAGTGGAAAGACAACTAGTGTAAATGTAATTATTAGAACTGATCAAAAAGAAATTTTTTCTGGAGTATTTTTTACATCAGTATTTGAAACTAATCTAAATGACATTTCTGGTCAACCATATTATGTTGATATGATTGTGGATCATGAAAATTATGGTACAGTAACATCATCAGTATTTAATCCAGGTGATTCCACTGATTCAAAGATTAGTGGAATATTTTCACAATCATAATTTAATTTTATTTAAATAATGATACAAATTCTGGTAATGTTTTTTCACTAGTATTTCTTAATGCCAAATTCATCTCTGATGACATTTCAGTTTTTTCTGGATTGATTTCAATTAATGTAGCATTGTTTTGTTTTGCATAGATAGGTAATGTATTTGCAGGTGATACAACAAGTGATGTACCTACAATCACCATTAAATCACATTGACTTGCAAGAATGATTGCATTTTTCCAAATATCTTGTGGTAATGACTCTCCAAACCAAACTACATCTGGTCTAAGTATATTTCCACACTTACATAATGGTGGAATATCATAAAATTCATTTATCATTTCATCTTTAAATTCACATACTGTACATTTTATTTTTATTATACTTCCATGTAATTCTAATATTTTTGAACTACCAGCTTTTTGATGAAGACCATCAACATTTTGAGTTAAAACTGTAACATCGGCATATTTTTCAAGTTCAGATATGGCTATGTGGCCCTGATTAGGATTGGCTGAAAAAATATTACGTCTTCTTTCATTATACCACTCCCAAACTAACTTTGGATCTTCATAAAATGCATCAATTGTAGCTAATTTCATGGCATCATAGTTCCTCCATAATCCATCTTTTCCTCTAAATGTAGGAATTCCACTTTCTTGAGAAATTCCAGCACCAGTTACAAAAACAATTCTTTTGAAATCTTTGATTTGCTCTTTTATTGATTCAAACATTTTCATTTGATTTCAATTTCTAAAAGATCTCTTGCAGTAATTACTGAATCATGAATATTTTTTGCTTCATTCAAGTGACCTATTTCATCTTTGTATCTTGCTGAAAAATGTGTTAGGATTAAATTTTTTACTTTAGCATTTTTACCCAAAATTGCAGCTTGTTTTGCGGTAGAATGACATGTATCTTCTGCTCTTTGTTTTTCTTCATCTAAAAATGTAGAATCAAAAACTAGATAATCACATTCATCAAAAAATTTTTCTAATTTTTCAGTAGGCATTGTATCTCCTGAAATACCTATTTTTTTACCTGGACGTTTTTCTCCTAATACTTGTTCAGGTTTTACTATTGTTCCATTATAATTAACATTATTCCCATTTTGCAATTTGTTCCATAATTCACCTTCAGGTATACCTAACTCTTTTGCCTTTTCAACATTGAATCTACCTGGCTTATCTTTTTCTTTAATTAAATATGAAAATGCTGTAATTGAATGATTTGCTTTACATGCATATATTACAAATCTATTATTTTCAATTATTTTTTCTTCATTAATTACATTAATCAAAACAGGAAATGATAATCCAAAGTTCAACACTTTGATATTAGCTGCAATAAATTCTTCAATTCCACTAGGACCAAAAATTTCTAAAGTTTCAGTTCTATTTTGCATAGACATGGTTTGCAATAATCCTAAAATTCCAACGCAATGATCTCCATGTAGATGTGTAACAAAAATTTGCATTTTTTTATTCCATCCCAAACCTGATTTCATATAGGAAATTTGTGCAGATTCTCCTGCATCAAACATCAGAATTTCACCGTCTCTTTCTAAACAAATACATGATAACCCTCTTCTTTCAGTAGGCTGTGCAGCTGATGTTCCTAGAAATACGAGTTTCATTTAATCAAAATTGTCCTTGTCAAGCTTTTATGCCTATAGATCTGATATTTTTTTAATCCATTTAATTTTAGATTGTCACCTAATTCTTTTTTGTACATTATTGCTATTTTCTTTTTTTTGGGTAAAATTGAGATAAATCTTTTTAGTATTTCTTCAGGTTTTTCTGAAATTTTTGTATTTTTTCCATAAGGCAAATCTGTGACTATCCCATCAAATTTTTCAGAAATTTTCACTAATTCTTGAAAATCTGAGTTGAAAATTTTAGATTTGTATCCATTCATTTTGAGATTATCTTTTGTTGCTTCAAACATTTTTTTATCAAAATCTAATCCAATTGCATGTATTCCCATAGATTCAGCCTCTAACAAAGTAGTACCTGCACCACAAAATGGATCACATACAGTTTCTCCTTGTTTTAACCCAATCAAATTAATCATAACTCTAGTTAATTTCCAATCTAATTCATGAGGATAACTTTTGATCTTTTTTGGTCTACTTTTTTCTTTAACTTGTTTTGAAAATCCAAAAAAATTTTCTTTATTTGTAAAAATCAGATATATTGTAATATTTGGATTTTCTAATTTTACTTTTGCATGAGAAAATTTTGATATCATATCTCCCATCGAATTTTCTAATTCTGGAATGTTGAATTGATTTGATGATAAATTAATTATTCTACAGACAAATGTTTTTGCATTTTTTAAAATCTCATAATTATTTTCATCTAAAAATAACCCTGACATTTTTCTTAATATTTGCCCTGATACTTTAACAAATGATGCTCGATTTGATATATCATACCAATTAGTTTTTGATTGAATTATAACTAAATTAGAAATTATTTTGATTTTAGAAAATCTGTCATACATTTTTGCAATTGCAGTTATTTCATCTATTGCAATTTCTAAATTTTCTTTAGATAAAACAAAAAAACTTTCTGGCATTACATTATTGCCTTTGCAATGGTATTAGAAACATCAACTAATGATGTTTTTCCAGGAATTGTATTTGTACTCACAATCTTTGTCACTCCTGCTTTCTTGATTTTCTTTTCTGCATCATTCATTAAAAGAGCATGGGTACATGCAACATACACTCTTTTACATTTTTGTTTTTTAAGAAATCGTGTTGCATTAATTATGCTTCCACCAGTACTAATCATATCATCAACTAAAATTAAATCTCTGCCATTTACTCGACATTTTTTGTTTTAATTTGTACTTTACCTGTTTTTCTATCTCTTTTTTTCTGTAATGCTATAAAATCTAATTCAAACTCTTTTGCAAACTCTTTTGCTCTTTCTTTACCACCTTGATCAGGAGATACAACTAATGGATTTTTCAGGCTCAATTTTTTCAAATATTTGACCAAATCGGGAATTGCTGTCACATTTTTACTTTTGATTGTAAAGTGTTTGAAACCTATCAAACTGTGTATATCAACTGCGATGATTTTTGATGCTCCAGCACCTTTGAATAATTTTGCAAGAACTTTCATAGTGACAACTTCTCCTGGTAGAAATTCTCTATCTTGTCTTGCGTATCCCATATATGGAATGACTGCAATTACTTCAGATGATGTTTCTTTAGCTTTTGAAATTAATGATAATGCTTGAATCAAATTACTATCTACAGGAGGATAAATTGATTGAACAATAATTGATTTTTTCTTTGAAATTTTTCCACTTAATGTAATCTTGCTTTCACCATCTGGAAAAATTCTAACTGATGACTTTACTAAATTTGCTTTAATTCTTTTTGATAATTTTCTTGCTAAATCTTCTGAAGATTTACCTGAAATTACTGATAAACTACTCAACAAGAAAATATGATTTAATGGGATTCTTAAGTTTTGAGAAAAGCATACCTATTCGTCTCCCTCTCCCTTTCCAATATCTCCAAGACCAAACTCGTCAATTACCTTGTTTCTATCTGGATCTCTCTGACTAATCTCTTCAAATTCTTTCTTTTCATCACCTTGATAGACAGTTCTGATAGGCCATGGAATTCTAATATCGTATTTCTTAAACTCTTCATACATTATCATTCTCAAATCTGTTTTTGTTTTGAATTGAGAACCGTAATCTCTTACATAAACCCACATTGAAAAATCAAGTGATGAATCATTAAAATCACTAAATCTAACTACAGGTTGTGTAACTTCTACATGAAGTTCTTTATCACAACCACAACTTGGTTTATTTTCATTAAGATATGGACATCTTTTTTGTCTTACAAGATGTCTTCCTTTTCCATCTATGATTTCTTTCATTCCTCGTTTACCTACTTTGACTAAAATGGATGCAACTTGACGAGGATTGTTTAGATATGAGACACCAACCTTTACGACTGCTGGAACCAGTTTATTTTCTTTAGAATAATTTATGATTTGAGCATTAACTAATTGTCTAGTTGGGATAACTGCAATCGATTCATGTAATGCATCTCTAATGTAAGTAACTCTAGGCGTAATCTTGTGAATATTACCATTATATCCTGTATCTAGCTGTACTCTATCTCCTTCGATTACAATTTTGTCTTTTCTAATCATAATGTANGCAAAATAATTTTGCATAGTTTCTTGTAATGCTAAACCTAANCCAATTGTAAATCCTCCAGTNGCTGTAGCAATCACAATCAAATCTACTCCCCACCATGCAACAACACCNAAAATTGTAGCAATGAATATNCCTATTGGAAGAATTTGTTTTGCAGACTTTGGTAATCCTTCTCTTTTTTTCCTTGCGTATCCAGGAGGACGAGAGCTAGGAATTAATGGTTCATATCCATTAGCTCTTTTTTCTTCTCTCCATACATCAATTGGAAAAATCTCATCAGGTTTTGCACCTGGTTTTAATTTTCTACCCGATTGATTATTTCCTGTAATAGAATTTTCATAATATTTTTCGTATTTTTCACGTTCAGATTTTTTCCATTCTTCAAATGGATTGTCAACTAATTTCTCATGTCCTCCAATTGGATTTCCTTTTGTTGTACGAAATTGTTCCAAATGTAGAATTCCTTCTTTTGTTTTAAGTAATTCTTGAAATTCACTTTCTTCAATATCTTCTGGAGTATCTTTTGGTGCAATCCATTTGTATAATTTTTGAAAAAGATCATCCTTATCATCAATAAATCCCCTCATGTCAAACCAAGCATCAAAATCTTCCTTTTCCAAGATAGATTTGTCACGTTTAGTGAGACTGATTGGAATTAGATGAGATATTGTATAACCAATTACTAAAATATTGAAAGTATTGAGAATTTTAGCAAACGTTTCATGAGCAGATATATCCTCATTTCCAACTATTGCTAAATCTTCTCCTAACAAAAGGCCAGTTTGTATGTGAACATTAATGGCAGTAATTAATGCAATTGCAAAAAATGGTAGAATGGCTCTTCTCAAAAACCTTGAGAAATGTGGTTTTTTGTAATAGAATTTTTGTGAACCTACCCAAGATGAAAATTTCGTATATCCAATAGCAATTCCAATTATTCCAACAATCATTACAAAAAATGCAATTTGAAGTGATTCAGAAGATGCTAGTAATTGTGATACAGTTTCAAATTCTCCTACAGAGATTTGTGATAATTCTTCCTCAGCCATGACCAACCACTATTCTAATTAAATTAATGTCCTAGAATACAAACGTTAAGACATTTTATCATTAATAATNAAAATTNNATNNAATTTTAATTAATTTTAAATTTTTTTTGTGCGTAAAATTCCTGTAACCTTTAACAAGGGTAAATGAACTATTTACAAAGTGACCTATCAAGAATCTACATGGAATGATTCTCCTTCATTAAAATCATATACTTTAGCAAATTTTCGTAGTTTACCACAGATTCAAAAACTTTCTGAAGAAACTCAATTTGAAATGGAGGTTGTAGGAAATGTTTTACCATTTAAAGCAAATAATTATGTTGTTGAGCAATTAATTAATTGGAATACCGTACCTAATGATCCAATTTTCATTTTAACTTTTCCACAAAAAGGAATGT
>JGI26254J51713_1000760_pt1 | contig 12438 bp, 11 predicted proteins | sample SaaInlV_120m_DNA_3_FD_51713 | JGI IMG/M metagenome (IMG submission 51713)
TCAACGCAAACGGAAGGCACCTTCGCCGGCAAACAATTACCAGTGGCGATGGAATGTAACGTAGTTGCAACCATTAGTGCCAGCCCCACACCAGGAAGTGCAGCTCGCATAGCACCTTGGGCTTTTATCGTATCCGTAACGACGTCTGGCAAAGGTCCATCATCTCTAATACTACCGGCTAAAACCATATCCACGTTTTGACGGACGCAGGAAGCCATAATGCCATCTTTAATCACTCCAGATTCAACGGCTTGCTTAATGCTCCCCGATCCGCGAACTTTATTAATAGTGTGGAGGTGGTGTTCATGCCCGTGCGGAGCTATATGTCCAGCGCTCAGTCCAAATCCCAATGAAGTACCGAACAAACTAGCTTCCATATCATGAGCGGGAAGTGCGTTCCCGCTGAACAACACATGAATAAATCCTTCACCTATGAGCCAAGAAAGAGCATCTCGGCCTCCCGAATGTACAATGGCAGGGCCACCAACAAAAAGTACTTTGGTCCCGATATTTTGATTAGAGGCTTCCGAACCTTGGATCAAATCCTTGTGTCGATTCTCTCGAATCAGCCGCATACGCTTGGCGATATCGGTAATAATATGTTGATGCGGCCTTTCAGAAGAGACTTGTGCTTCCATAAACGAAAATACATCACGTCCCTTTGGTCGCTCCAAAGGAAACACTTGAATACCGCCTCTACCTGTAACGATACAGTCTCCTTTTTTTACGGTAGCCATAGGTATTGCTAGGGCTTGTGGAGGGTCAAACCGAACACGTATAGCTAAGTCCATTTCAATAGCTTCAACATCCACCCACTTTCCTTTTAAACGAACCTGAGTTGAAAGGTGTGAAGTGGCATAAAACGAATCTGGAAGAACGCCGTCTTGAGGGGCGGTCATGGTGAGACAATCTGATATTCTTTCAACCACTGCGCCATGAGGCTGAACTGCTTGGAGAATTTTTTCGAGGAGAGCAGGCGACTCGGCTCGGATANAAATCTTAGCTATAGTAGGATCTTCGCGCCTTGTTCCAACATCTATCTTGCTTATATCGAAAGTTCCACCAGCTTGAAGAATGGTATCTAGAACTTTCGCAAAAATAAGCGAATCAATAATGTGCCCTTTGAGAATTACGGTTTCGGTTATCACATTTACATTATTAGGTTAGACCGTAACAACGTGAACTTTGTCAAAATTGAACTTTATGAACCATCAGGAACTTGGGTGACGATAAGCCATTCCTGTATTTAAGTTCAGCAATATTGTGATGTGCTTCCGCTGCTATCATAAAATAAAATCTGATTTGAAAAACTAAATCAACTCAATTTTGGACATTTGTTCTCGGAAGAAACAACTCTGAATCGAGCCCATCTAGTGAGAAATTCTTTATGTTTTTTAGAGAGGAAGTGAATTTTAGTATTTGTTGACTCTCGCCTCCATATTCTAAAACACTTAAGGCAACTGCTTCTTCATTCCTCTTTGCTTCATCCACCTCATAGGTTCCTGCATTAAGATATTGTTCTATTGCCTTAAGGTTTCGAATTCCACTCCCTACCTGAAAATCAACAGAACGCCAGAAAAAATTATTTTTCTGCATAACAACCCTCTAAGTAAGTATGGATAACCAAATAACAATGTTAATTAGAACTAAAGCAAGTATTTGAAAGTTTTGAGTACTCATCTTCAAAACTCCTAACTAAATACTGAAAGGTATCAATCGTGAAACATATAGCCCCCCAACAACTCAATTAGCAAAATACCTATTGCGGACAAAATGACCACAATTGCCATTGTATCTATCCACATAACAACCTCCTCTCATTTACTCTTACCCAAAAAGAAGTTTGTGACACAAGCCATGAGTTTCTTCTCCTGTGAATAAAGAGGACTTGCATATATTAAGACACAAAAATATTTAAAAATATTCCAATAACTTAAAGGAGTAACAGATGGAAATATTAAATTCTTTTTTAGGGCAGGGGATGGTTGTACAGATTGGTGAAATCGTTCTCTTTGCTAACAGGGTAACGATGGCAATGCCAACACGGTGGAGGGGAAACATGATGATGGATTACATTTCAAAAATTCTAAACTACTTGGCTATGGACATCTGTAAAACAAAGATGGAGAATGAAATGCAAGTTAGAGAAGATGGACGGTGTTGAGAAATGTTGAGAAGTTGTTAGCAATTGTTAAGGTTTTGGCAGATAGATGTTAACCAATTAAACGCTAATCCGGCGCATGGGAAAAAATACTATATAATTAAGGAATGGTAAAAATATTAAACTAAAAATCTCTATAAGTTTTTCACAAATTTTAGTGAGTTTAGTGGGACGAATTAGTATGACAAACACTAAATCAATCCTGATTATTATATTTGTTCTTGTTGTTATATCAATGTTAACTAGTTGCGCATCAGACCAGACACCATCGATCTACTGGAAAGGACATTCTTTATCNGAAATGTTAACGGAGTTGGGAACGCCTGACAAATCTGTAGAATACGGAGGGGGCAAAAGTCATACTTATAAATATTGCGACGCTCATGGAGAATTGTGTTGCAACCATATCTTCCAAGTAGATTCAAACGACATAATAGTAAATCATGTAGAGAGTGATATTTGTTTTTAAGGCTTTAATAAAAGTTTTTTAGTGGGTTTAAATAATTAGGAGGAGAGAATGTTAACGACGTATCGCATCATTACAATACGGGCAACAGGAAAAAAGTTAATCTCACTAATCTCTACCCCAGCTCACCCCTGCTTTTAACGTCTTACTAGGAATCCAAACTCATTGGATGATGTAATGTTCTATGTTAGTATTTATATAAATCTATGAAATGTAGTAATCAATTGTTCATGAAGGTGTATTGTTTTAGTGGGAATGTTGAGAAAAAATATTTCTCTAAATATTTATAAGGTGCCAGAAATATGAAAGTTGTGAAGTTATCTGATGTTGTTGAGTTCAGCCCTGAAAAATTGAAGAAAGTAAGTCTTTTTGATACGGAAAATTTCTTCTGTGACATATACTGTTTGGAACCTGCTCAATCACAGAAAGTTCATTCACATGGGGACTCTGATAAAGTTTACTACGTACTCAAGGGCAGTGGGAAGGTGACAGTTGGATCCGAGGAAAAAGTACTTGGCCCTGACGAAATTACGATTGCTCCGGCTGGAGAAGACCACGGAGTGGTCAATCATACGCAGGATAAATTGGTGATGCTGGTCTTTATGGCACCTAAGCCTTAAATGCTTGTCATTTATTGTGAACATTTCTGCTTTAAACGNATAAGTGAGATAAGATNATGGTTTATCTAGTCTTTCCTTCATCATGGCATCCGTCTCAGCCTTATCTGAGCCTGCCGAGTCTAAAAGGATACCTCCATATGCACGGTATCCAGGACGTAAAACAAAGAGACTTGGCTATCGAACTTCTTGACCACCTCTGTACCTGGGAAAGAACAAAACCACTTTACGAACGGATCATTCGAGAGTTGAATGAATTAGGCGAGAAGCCTCGTCACTCNCAGTTTGAACGAGAAAAATATGCCAAACTGCGAGAGGCGGAACAAGTCATTCCCTCTCTCATGTATGATATTGACGCGGCAAAGAACTCGCTTCGCTGTGAGGATTTTTATAACCTCGACCGTTACATGGAAAGCCTTAAGATTATAGACGTGTGGCTCGATAATATCCTTGCTCCTTACTTCCCGTCTCAGTTAACCGTTATCGGTAGTCAGATGCGTTACTCGCCTTACTCAACGAAAGAGGTTTTCGAGTCGTTCACTAACCCGAATGAGAATTTTTTCTACGATATTTACAAGGAACATTACCTGCCATCGATCTTGAAAGAAGATATCGATATTCTTGGCGTATCCATTACTTCGGTGGAACAGATTATCCCTGGACTTACTCTGGCGCACTTAGTGAAACAGGCGGCACCCCATATTCATATTACTGCTGGCGGCAGCGTGTTTACGAAGTTAGTGGACCGAATGGAGAAAGATGGGTCTCCAGTATTTAAATTTCTCGACAGTATCATCGTGCACGAAGGAGAGAGTCCCATGTTGAGCCTAGTCAACGAATGCCGAGGAGGAGGGGATCTGTCAAAGGTTCCCAACCTGGTGTGGGAGGATAGGGGGAAGGTGAAGGTCAACCGTCCTTTTGCAAAAGAAGAACTAAATAAATTGCCGACACCAGACTTTGATGGCATGCCCTTCGATTTGTATCTTTCACCGGAGAGGTGTCTTCCTATTATGGGCTCTCGTGGTTGTTACTGGGAAAGATGTGCTTTCTGTTCAATTCCCTTTGACCATATGGACTTTCACGTTCGATACGCTGAAAATGTAGTCAGTGATGTAAAAAAACTGAAAGAAAAATACGATTGTGATTATTTTTTCTTCACTGATGAGGCACTTCCAATTAACTTCATGCGAACTTTTGCTAGTAAAATTGTTGAGGCAAACCTTGATATCAAATGGACTGGGGAGTTGAAATTTGAAAAAAGTTTGCTTACGGAAAATAGAATGGAGCTTTTATATGAGTCCGGATGTCGAAAATTGATATTCGGTCTTGAGTCCTACAATCAGCGTGTGTTGGACTCCATGAAGAAGGGTGTTGAACTTGAGGTCATTGATAGAATTGTTGAGGAGTGCGTACGTATTGGCATTGGTATGCATTTCTATCTCATTACCGGATTCCCGACGGAGACACCAGCGGAAGCTAGGGAGTCAGTTGATTTTGTTATTAACAACCAACGTATACTCGGTTCACCTGGGTTTTCCTGTATTATTTCTCAGTTTGACCTGGAAAAAGGCACTCCACTTGCTAATAACCCGTCGGAATGGGGAATCACAGAGCTTTATACTCCACCAGACCACGATCTAAGCTTAGGCTATTCCTACAAGATTAATAGCGGGATGGATTCTGACGAAGCCGAAGTGCTTTACCGTGAGTTGCAGGAAAAAATAAATGAAAAAGTGAGTACTTTTCCTGATAACTACTCACTATCCGATGGACTCCTCTACCTGGGGCACCCCCAAGAAGAACTCACCACCAGTTGACCCCAGTATTATGTTGGGAAACCAAACCCATTGCTTGATTAGATTTGCATTAAAAGACTACTATTCAATGATTTAAGTGAAACTTGGTTTTTTTTTTAAGCCAGATCATGCAACATTCGCAAATCTAAAATTGTAGGGTTCTGAAACAAAATGTTTTATTTTTGGGGTCATAAAGCTAATTATTTTTTCTCAAATTGACGAATAGTTAAATGAAGATTCGGATTGCCATTGCCACCTCCAACGGTTTGGATTTCAAGATCCGAACCGTGGCAATGCAAGACGAAAAAATCTTGTAAGGATATTATAAAANTTGAATCACTGATGATTATCGCTACACCGATTTGATCAAAGACTGTACTAGCTTAACTTGATCCTCTCCTCTCACTAAGATAAACACTCCGCAGGTTGACCGAACCCGACTGACTAGATTGACTAAAAATAAATACCTTTTAAATTTATTTGGATGTATAAAAGCTTCGATATAGGGCGGGTAAAACCAGTAGGGTGAGGGTTGTGGAAGATATGATTCCTCCGATTACCACCGTTGCTAAGGGGCGTTGGACTTCAGCACCAGTTCCAGTTGCCAAGGCCATAGGTACAAACCCCAGGGAGGCAACTAAGGCGGTCATTAAGACAGGTCGCAACCGAATGAGCGACCCCTGCCGAATCGCATCGTCAAGTGCCACCCCCTCATTCCGAAGCTTATCGATGAAAGAAACCATAACGATTCCATTTAATACCGCAACTCCAGACAAGGCGATAAAACCTACGGCTGCTGAAATGGATAAAGGAATTCCGCGTATCCAAAGTAAAAGAAATCCCCCGGTTAGAGCTAGAGGTATTCCAGTAAAAACAAGTAAAGAATTTTTTGTAGATCCAAATGCACTAAATAGGAGGAAGAAAATTAATGTTAGAGCGACAGGAACGATAATCCAGAGACGCTTGGCTGCTGAAATTAAGTGTTCAAATTGACCTCCCCAAGAAATCCAATAACCCGAAGGGAGAGAGATGTTTTTCTCAACGGATTTCTGTGCTTCCTCAACGAATGATCCCAGGTCTCTTCCGCGGACATTTGCGGTGACTACCACTCGCCTTTTACTATTTTCTCGGCTGATCTGATTGGGGCCTTTCAATACTTCAAAGGTTACTACCTCACCTAGGGGGATATAAGTGAAGTGACCGGAAGAGGTATTGGTAATAGTAGTTGGTAAAATAGTATGGGAACGTTTCTGAGGAAGAGGAATTGGTATGTTTTTAAGGAGTTCAAAATCCTTACGTGCATATTCCGGAAGTCGAACGATTAGATCGAAACGTCGATCGCCCTTAAATACTTTTCCTGTGCTTTTTCCTCCAATCGCAATTTCTATTGTATCCTGAACATCGGAAACATTGATACCTAGGCGAGCCATCGTATCAAGTTTTAACTTGAGGGTTAATACAGGAAGTCCGGTAACCTGCTCTGTTCTAACATCTGCTGCCCCGGGAATATTTGCAAGGACATGTTCAACTTCATCTGCTGAAGAAACAAGACTGTCTATGTCGTCTCCAAAAATTTTAACAGCGATATCACTTCTGGTGCCGGCTATCAATTCATTAAATCGCATTTGAATAGGTTGGGTGATTTCGTATTTATTTCCTGGTACTAGGGCTAATTTTTCTTCCAACTTGTGAACAAGTCAGATTTGGATAAACGTGGGTCGGGCCATTGGTTACGTGGTTTTACAATAGCAAACACATCGGCCACGCTTGGTGCCATAGGATCCGACGCAATATCGGCTGTTCCAATTTTTGAAAAAACATAATCAACTTCAGGCAGTTCATTGATTTTTTCTTCGACGGCATCTTGCATTGAAATAGCCTGGGATAAGCTGGTTCCCGTAACTCGTAAGGCATGAATAGCCATATCGCCTTCATCTAGTTTTGGGATGAACTCGGTTCCCATTTTTGTTGATAACAATATGCTGAGGGTGACAAGCACAACTGCAGAGCTTATGGTCACGGAGCGATTGGCCAGAGAGTAATCTAGCAAGGGAGTATAGATTCTTCTAAATTTATTCAGTAAAAAATTTTCTTTTTCATTTATCTCGCCAGAAGCAAACTGTGCGATCATCGCGGGAATAAAAGTTATCGACAAGATCAATGCCCCAGTTAATGCTGCTAGAACTGTAAAGGCCATAGGGTGAAACATTTTCCCTTCGATCCCGGTTAGGCTGAGAATGGGAAGATATACTATCATGATGATAAAAACACCAAAGATACTTGGGCGGGAGACCTCATGTGCCGCGTCTTTAGTTATGTTAAACCGTTCTTCCTTGGTAAGTATTCGTCCACATTTTCTTTGTTCTTGTGCCAATCTGCGATAACAGTTTTCAACAATGATTACAGCTCCATCAATGATGATCCCAAAATCGATCGCTCCCAAGCTGAGAAGATTTCCACTAATTCTATTTCCTACCATACCGGTTACTGCAAATAACATGGAAAGCGGTATCACGAGAGTGGTAATGAGAGCTGCCCGAAAATTCCCAAGTAAAAGAAAAAGAATTACGATAACTAGCAATGCTCCTTCAAGAAGGTTATTTCTTACTGTCTTCAAGGTTGCGTTCACCAGGTGAGTACGGTCGTAAAGAGTTTTAGCTACAATTCCTTTAGGTAGTGTTTGGTTGATCTCTTTCATTTTTTTTGCGACGCGCAAAGAAACCGAACGACTATTTTCTCCTTTAAGCATGAAAACAGTTCCCAAAACCGTTTCTTTTCCGTTTAAAACCGCCGCACCGGTTCGCAGTCTGTTCCTAATTTAACTTCTGCTACATCTTTTATGTATACGGGAACACCGTCATGACTTCCCAGTACAATTTGTCGAATATCTTTCAAATTCTTACTTGGCCGGGAGATCGAACCAGATACTGTTCACCTTGATGCTCGATGTATCCTGCACCCGTATTTGAATTGTTTTTACTCAAAGCTTCCATCAGGTCATGAAAGCTAACCCCGAAAGCGATCATTTTTCTGGGGTCAGGAGCAACTTGATATTGTTTTACATAGCCACCAATACTATTAACTTCTGTAACACCGGGAACATTGAATAGTTGCGGTCGTATGATCCAATCTTGCACNTCCCTTAGTTCCATTAGAGAGGGAATTTCCTGATTTTTATTAGAAGAATTATCTTGCCTTTCGACTGACCACATGAAAATCTCCCCAAGTCCCGTGGCGATAGGGCCAATAAGGGGTTCTGTATTCTCAGGTAAAATTTCTTTGACTGCTTGAAGACGTGAGCTGATTAATTGCCTTGCAAAGTAGATGTCTGTACCATCTTCAAAAATAGCAGTGACCTGAGACAATCCGTATCGTGATAATGAACGAGTGTTTTTTAGTTTGGGTAGTCCGGCAATAACTGTTTCTATGGGGAATGTGATCCGTTGTTCAACTTCTAGAGGGGTGAAGCCAGGAACTTCTGTGTTAATCTGAACCTGAACATTAGTGATATCGGGAACTGCATCAATGGGGAGGATTGAAAANTTGTAAGCTCCCCAAACACCCATAAAGATGGTAGCNGTAATCACTAATAATCTTTGCTTGATNGAAAACTGTATTAGTTTATTGAACATAATTTGGNTTTATCTAATGTGAATGAGTAGCCCCTGATTTTTCTATTTCAGCTTTAACGGTGAAGCTATTTTTCACTGCGTACTCTTCTCCAACTGACAAACCATCTAATACTTCGACCCAAATNCCGTCACTAACTCCAAGCTCGACAGGNCGACCTTCGAAGTAGTCTCCATACTTCACAAAGACAACAGACCAATCACGTAGATTCTGAATAGCTTCTGCCTTTATAGATATTGGGACGGGCCGCTCTTCTACAATTAGTTCAACCTCAACAAAAGTTCCCGGACGCCACAAGTTTTTTTTGTTCTGAATNACTACGCGTCCTGTAACGGTTCTATTTGTTTCGTCAATGATGGAGCTTAAGTATGTCAAACGACCTCTTTCCTCAATCCCCATAGATTCATTAATGACTCTTACCTTTTGCCCAAGTTCTACGGCTTTAATGTTATTCACTGGAATTGCGATATTGACCCAGACATCAGAAAAATCGGCCAGAACAAATATATTGTCATCCTTTTTAATGGCTTCTCCAGTTGTGAGATGTCTCTTTATAACAAGACCACTTAGGGTAGACCTTAACTCGTACTGGGTGAATATAGGGTTTTCTTGTGTTTCTAGAAGTTTAATTTGAGTTGTGGACAGACCCAATGCCTGCAACTTTTGAATTGCTGTTTGCAAATTTAGTTGATTCATCTCGGCGGTCCTTTGCTTTTGCTGAATAGTCCAATCGCCGTTATATGAAATTTCTTCTCTCAACGCTAAGTATTTGGCTTTCGAACTTTTGTAATCGTCAAGCGCTAGAAGATATTCTGACTTAGAAGAAATACCTTTTTCATGAAGTTGTTTTTCGCGTTGATAAACCGAATCAGCCAATTTAAACTTCGAGTATGCGGGGATAAGAAGCTTGCGACTCTCACCAATCACAAGACTATTCAAGTGGCGTTCAATTTCTTCAGGATCTGATTGTTGCTCAAGAAGGCGCAGCATCGTTCGGGTGTTTTTATAAACAAGCGTTTCTCTTTCAAAATCTTTTGAGCCTAGCTTTGATTTTTTCACTGCGGACAGATAACGGATCTTTACGTCCGCAAGTTCTCTGCTTTCTAGAGTGGCCAGCAATTCCCCCTTTTCTACTCGATCGCCTAAATCCTTAAAAACTTTTGTAACAACCCCATCAAGACGAGGAACAATATGGACAACCCTTTCCTCGTTGAGACTGACTTCTCCTGTCAACGATTGAATAATTTTTATTTTAGCAGGGCCTGCTTTAGTGGTCGTTATTTCTAAAGTTTTGATTACTTCCGCGGAAATTTTGGCGCGAGCTTCAATTTGAGAAAACTTCCAACTGTAGTCATTGCCGTTCCATTGAGCTTTAATATTCAAATCAAATGAATGAGGTTCAACTACAGTTTGAGTACCTAAAAGAAACTCTGGAGTAGGTTTGAATTTTATTAAATCTATTCGGTCCAAGCGTTGTAGTTCAATAATTAAGCCAACCTCACTTGGGGGTATTTTCTCACCTGAAATCTTGCTGGGATAAACTCTGAATTGAGGTGGAATACCTGCTTCAAAAATTGAAATCTCCAATTGGAGATCGCCACCAAAAAACATCCACCCACCATGAGAACCTCGTTCAATTGAGCTAATATTAGAATCAGTTCTCTGTTCTTGAGAATTGTCTGATTTAATTAATTTTTTTGGTTCCAATTTCAAAATCTGGATTCCTATAAATACCCCGATTCCTAAAATGAGGATAACTAAAAATGGGAATCTATTTTTCATTTAGATTTTTTCTCCATTGCTGAGTTTTTAGTACTAATATCGGCATATACCAATCCACCTGTCATTCGGTTAACTTCTGTAAGAGCGATGTGATAATCCGCCAAGGCATCCAAATATTGTTCCCTTATTTGAAATAGGGTTTTCTGACTATCCAGAACATCTAGAAAACCAAACTTACCAAAACGATAACCTTCGTTGATGGCATCAAATGTTTTTTGAGCAGCGGGTATCATTTCGGATTGAAGGGTGCTTGCTTGAGAATGTCCAAGAACAAGAGCCTGATATGCTTCTAAAAAGTTTTTGTTTGCTATGATGTTGGCAGCCCTTCTCTCCTCTTTTGTTTTGGCTAAATTATTCTGTGCCTCTGATATTGCCCCCTGATTTCTATTGAAAAAAATAAGAGGAACAGAGATCCCGAATGTTATGGCATTATCATTGGTTTGTTCTAGTCGCCGATATCCTCCTTTAATTGTTATATCTGGAGTTTTTTTAGCTTGCTCAACTTCGAGTATGGCCTTACTTTTATCCTCCAAAGTTTTCCAGCGTTTAAGATAAGGCGTCTCAGATATCTTTTGGTTAAGTGTTTCTAAATGAGGTACTGGAAAAACTTCAAAAAGGTTGCCAACAACTGATACAAAGTCAGGTTCGGTAATCCCCCATGTGGATGATAACTTTCTGCGGTATTGCTCTAGCATCAGCTTTGTTTTTTGTGTTTCGAGCTTGAAAGTGGAGAGAACAACACCCGCTTTGACTTTTTGTATTGGAGCTACCTTTCCTATGAGTACTCTTTCACTGACTGCATTGTAAAATTTCTTTCCAAGTTTAATCAGGTCTTCTGATAGAGAGACTTTGTGTTGGGTCATTAAAACTTGTATGAAGGTCTTATTTACTTCGGTCAACACATCAAGACGCTTTCCGTTATAGTCCCAGTCGGCTAGTTTTTCTGAAATTCGACTTGCATTCACTCTGGTAGCGCGCTTGCCACCTAGCTCAATTAATTGCCCAAGTTGAACTGTTATTTCGGAATGGTCAAACCCAGTAAACTCTCCCGAGCCCGCTGCATCGTCAACTGCTATTGCCAGGTGTGGATTAGGGCGTAGTCCAGCCTGCAGGGTTTGAGCTTCCTTGACCCGTTTATCTAAGGAAAATGCTGACAAAGTCGGGTTATAGAGCAGAGCTTTGGCGGCAGCTTCCTTAATTGTGAGTTGAAGTGAACCTTTAGTTTTAGTTTGAAGCTCTATATCTTGGTTGGCAGATGCAATAGAGAGAAGCAATATGCTAAACAAGGATACAACGCTCCAAAAAATAATCGAACGTTTCATAGGTGCTTAAAATGACAAGTTCATTACAGCGTTAAACCATCAGTAATTTTTGGTAACGCGCCGCGGTTAAATTAAGGTGTTTTTTTGGATTGTTAGCTTAGACGAAATAATAGGGCGGAGAGCGCCCTCGGAGTTGAAGCTGAAATGCTGGGCGGGAGAAGTCATTCAATTTTGTTGAAAGGTCGTAAATATTAAGCTTCTGCAGAATACTGATTGGTGGAAAAGTGGAGAAAACTTTTAAAACCTTGAATGAGTTTTTGGATTTCAAGGTTACTTTATTTAGGTCGACTTTTAGCTCGGTTTCATCATCATTATTCTTAGAATGGTGATCTGCTGAATTGTGGTCGTGAGCGTGAGTAAGATGGGCAATACTGTCCAATTCAATCGAATGGAAATAAGCATTATGCTGGTGCGATGGTAGGCCCCCAGAATGAGAATGCTGGTGGTCTGGATGGAAATGGTAAAAAGGGAGTAAAAGGAATTGGATTCCAATTACCGGGACAAGCAATACCAAATAGCTATTAAACTTTCGGATACGTCTACGCATAAACCCTTTTTTAAAAATAACTAAGTCTTGCTCTATTTAACGGTTAAAATAGGGGTACTCTTTAAAGGTTATATAAAAATAATCTTTAAATCAATGCTGTTTATTTGTAAGGAAATT
>JGI26254J51713_1000774_pt1 | contig 12297 bp, 19 predicted proteins | sample SaaInlV_120m_DNA_3_FD_51713 | JGI IMG/M metagenome (IMG submission 51713)
TCACAGGCTCAAGGTCGAGGTCTTTTTTACGGAATATCTTTGTTTCTGACATAACGTCTCTCCTTATTGAGTATTTAATACTTTGTAATTGTAATAGTTATATTCGAGAAGGTGATATAATTCATTTTAAGCTATATATTTTATGAATAAAAATTTAAAATTAGTCACTTCAAGCGCAGCAGTCATCATGGTGATTGGCCTGGCACTCAATGCTACTGCTCAAACGGTTAGTGAAATAGTTGATAGTTTAGAATCCAAAACTATTGATGCTGCAGAGTCACACGTTGAAGAGGTTGGCCGTTCAGGGCTAGATTATATTTTTGATAAAGCCGAACTGGATGTGGAGTTTAGCAACGGTAAACCAGAATTTGAACTTGGTGTTCTTAAGGCCTATGATGGGAAAAATGCAAATTCTTTTCTATTTAATCAAATAGGAATAAATGGATTTGATGAACGCACGACTTTAAATTTAGGTCTTGGATATCGTATTTTAAATACAGATAATACCTGGATGGGCGGTACTAATATTTTTTATGATCATGAGTTTCCAAATGACCATAAGCGTTCAAGTGTAGGTGTTGAGCTTATTAGTTCTGCAATGAAGTTAAGAGCAAACAAGTATAACGGTATAACAGAATTTATCACAGATAGAAGTGGAACGGATTCTAAAGCACTCGATGGCAATGATGCAAGTCTTCAAATTGCACTACCATACTTCCCTGGCGCATTCTTTGAATATACTATATACAAATGGGATGCTGTGGAGGGCGCTAAGGATGCTGAAGGTAAAAAGTATTCATTGGGCGGCAATTTATCAGATAACTTATCTTTCAGTTTTGTTCGTACTGATTATGATGAAGCTTCAAAGANCGATATTAACAGGACCCAATTAAAATATAGTTGGTACTTTGGNAGCGCTAGTAAAGAACCAACCTTATTTGAAATGGCAGATAAAGCTTATCAGTTAAGGAATCTAACCACACAAAAGTATGACTTGGTTAAACGTGAAAACCGAATTATCAAACAGAAGAAATTTGGCGCCACTGCGAGTGGTTTTTAATCGCGGGATTGATTTATGAAAAAGAATGTTTTAATATTATTTTTATTGCTTATTGGCATAAATAACACGGCAATTGCTGCTGCCTGCACAGTGACCAGTGGAGTTACAACATTTCCAACAGGNTCTTCGTGCAGTGCGCAGCCAGATTTNTTCCANCTCAAAATGTATGACATGATGCTTTGTTCTGCANCGCCAACAGCGCCTACAACATCTGCAGCGATGGTTCTTACAAATTGTCAGTCAGTNTTNACAAGCTCGGGTGGTACAAATGTATCAGTANNAGATGGAGGCTCTACATCAATTAGCGGAACAATAACTAGACCNGATAATGGCACATATACTCATGGATATATTCGTATTTCTAGTGATTTTGTTGTAGGTGANTCTAGANAGTACGATACAAGCCTTGATGAAGATAGCAATGGAAGTGCAGATGGTGTTTATTGCGCAACTACAGCCACCGGCGTTGATTGCGATTCAAGCGCCGTTACAGCAGTTAATCAAACGATGTCTATGGGNAGTACTCAGTTTGGCAATGACTATTTAATTGAAGATGAGGTTGTGACTGGTGGCCTGGTAGATGCGTGGCTAGTTGATACCACTCAAAAACTTGAGGCAGATACAGATGGTGATGTTACATACTTAGTTGGTGTACAAACGTTTACTACCCCACTTNTTGTTTCAGATACTACAACATCAATGAATACAGCGTTTGCTGTAAGCACAGGAATGACAGTGATACATAATGGAGGTTCTCCACCAAGACTTCAACTTACTAACGGGCCCTTTTCTGTAATTATGACTCTAGATTAATTAACAGACCTAAAAAAACTTACTGAGACTTTTTTTCTTTAGAGTCCATTTTGTATAGTCAGACAAAGGTATACAATCTCCCTCACACATCAAACGAAATTTGGACTTTGACTCAAGTTGACTTTTGCAAAAATTTAATTTTCCCAGATTGCTTCCTTGATAGCCGGAATAAGCATTGATGGAGTAGGCCAGTCTTCGCAATGTTGATAGCGGTGGGCAAGTTGAATTATCCCTTTTTGATCAATGACAAATTCTCCTGGCAACTGCCATGGGCTATCCACCAGACCGCCGTCTGTGCCGTGACGCGACTTCTGCAATTCTGCACCAGTCTCATAATCGATATGAAGGTACTCATCAGGTGCGTCATAGACAATTTGAGAAGGTTTACCTTCCAACAAGTCATAGGCTTCATAGACACTAAAGGTTGGGTCACATAAGACTGAACAAGGTATGCCGTTTCTTTGACTGTATTCTTTTGAACGCTCAGGCTCGCCTTGACCAATCACGACAACGGAAGCACCCAGCTTAATGTAATCGTCATATTCATTTTTCAGGCTATTGGCACGGTCAACCCCACAACTACAACCATAATGCCTCCAGAACATAATTAAGGCTGGGCCATTACGCCAAAAATCGCGCAAATGAACTGATTTCCCCGATGTATCTTGCAATTCAAAATCAGGAGCTAAGTCCCCAACTTGAAGTGGCACTTTATTCCATCGAAGACGCGTCGGTCCTTTTTTCCAAAGTTCTAGCCATTCTTTTTCTGCGGCTTCAATTTGATTGTCTACTAATGATGTCATACTTCCCTCCTTCTTCTGGACAAATTAATTGCGTAAAGCAGTCTAACTATTTATTATTCACCATAATCATACCTATATTGAAAGTATTGGTATCAAATAAAGGTGTATGAAAAATAGTGTGAGATTTGAACTCGTAGATATATATACCCTCATTCACACATCAAAGCCTCTTTTAATAATTATTGACGTAGTATTTTTTCCATCACTTTTCCTCTAGCAAGCTCGTCAATCATTTTATCTAAATATCGAATTTCCTGCATAGTGGGTTCTTCGATGTTCTCCACTCTAACGCCACAAACAGCACCTTGAATTAAGGTTCGGGAAGGATTTAATTGGGGGGCTTTTGTAATGAAGGTTTCAAAATCAATTTCTTTAATTAATTGATTATTTAACTCTTTTTGACTATACCCTGTGAGCCAGCAGATAATCTTATCGACTTCTGTCTTTGTGCGTCCTTTTTTCTCCGCTTTTTTAATGTAAAGCGGGTAAACACTTGCGAAGCTCATTTTATAAATCCGATATGCTTGAGACATGTCGCCTAATTTCTAATAGAGAATTATGATTCTCCGATTCTACATTAATTTGATTTTAAGTGGTGTGACACAAAGTGAGATAGTCTCTCACATCAAACGAAATTTGTACTTTTATCTATCGAATTCGCGAAGATAGTGGTGTGAGACAATCTTATCATCTTTGATTTTAGCTATAAACATTACACTTGACTCTGCAACATTCGGTTCTATAGCAGTATGTATACCTACCAAAACCTCATCATTTTCATAATAGGGAGAAAAGTCAATACCTATTAAGTCAGTACTCTCACACCAGTCAATTGTATCTTGCTTGTTTACCACCCAATTAAATCTATCATTCGTCCACACAAAATCGTCAGATAATACTTTTGATAATTCCTCAGTCTTCTTATCGTTGACTGCCTTTATCCATAAGTTGCTATAAGTTTTAAAATTTATTGACATTATTATTTCAGGGGTTTAATTAAATAAAAATGATTATAACTAAATTATCAGGATTGTCCAAGACCGGTCCATTTGGATGTTCCAGCCAACAAGGTTAACGCAATGATGAATAACCAAATCAGAGAACCAACATGATTTAACATTGATTCATCACTTGACATCAGAGTAGGTATAACCCCTCCAAAAAGAGGAAAGAAATAGAGTACGCCTGTTATAAGAAAAATATTTCGAGCGATATTTTCCTTTGCCCTTAAAGCTACTATAAATAACAGCACGAATATGATAACAATAGCCAAGAAAAAATTATCTTGTTCTATTGTTATAGCAATCCATATATGATAAATCGCCCAAATCAAATTGACGGCTGCAACTAATTTGTGATCAAGAATTGTTTTTGCGTTTAAATCCATTTTTATCCCCTTAATTTAAAGATATGATTGGTAAACAAACTAATATCAGTATAACAGACGAGGTTCATTCTAAACTTAAATAGCTAGATCCATCACACGTGAAATGAAATTTGGACTTTAGTGTAAGTTGACTTATAATCCAAGTATGAACTATCTTCTCAAAATGACACTTCTAATCTTTGTCTTTGTGATGGTTGGTATTTACATGGGGTGGATAGTGATATGAAGAAAATGCTAGTCCCTCTGGCTGAGGGTTTTGAGGAGATAGAGGCCATTACCATTATTGACGTTTGCAGGCGCGGTGGCATCGATGTAACTATTGCTGGAGTTACTGGAATGATTATCAAAGGTGGCCAGGGTGTTGAAATTGCCGCCGACTGTCTAATAGACACAGTTGACATAAATTCCTTTGACATGATTACTCTGCCTGGAGGCTTAGCAGGAACGCTAGTGCTAAGTGAGAGTGAAAACGTTCAATCGATACTCAAGCAAATGAAAGCGCAAGGTAAATACATTGGTGCCATCTGTGCAGCACCACTAGCACTCCACACTGCCGACGTTTTAAATGAAGAATTTACATGTTATCCGAGTATCGAAAATCAAATCAGAATTGACGGCTATCATCAAGACCAGCCCACCATTATCGATGGCAAAGTGATGACTTCTCAAGGGGTTGGAACTGCTATAGATTTTGCTCTTAAAATTGTCAGAGAAATACAAGGAGATTCTTCATTTAAAAAACTCAAAGAAAGTATCTTGGCATAACTCTCACTCACACATCAAACGAAATTTGGACTTTAGTTCAGGTTGACTTATAATCACGGTATGAAAAAAATACTAAAAGGCCTTTCATCAGAAAAGTTGCAGTTTATCATCAAACTTTATACTCAAGGACAGCTGCAGCAAGCTTTGTCTCATTGCAATGAGATGCTGGAGAAATTTCCCAATTCAGTTGTTCTACACAATATTTCTGGCGCTTCTTATGCCGGTTTGATGCAATTTGATGCTGCTATTGATAGCTATAAAAAGGCTATCAAGATTAAACCTGATTATGCTGATGTCTATAACAATATGGCTGCTGTACTAAAGGATAAGGGTGATTTAGAGGCAGCAATTGATAGCTGTAAAGAGGCGATAAAAATTAAACCACACTACGCTGAGGCTTATATCAATATGGGGAATGCCCTGCATGATAAAGGTGATTTAGAGGCAGCAATTGATAGCTATAAACAGGCACTAAAGATTAATCCTAACCATGCTGAAGCTTATTACAATATGGGCATTGCACTAGAGGATAAAGGTGATTTAGAGGCAGCAATTGATAGCTATAAACAGGCACTAAAGATTAATCCTAACCATGCCGAGGTCCACGGCAACTTAGGCCTCGCTTTAATTGAGTTGGGTAACCATGAAAATGCTTTACTAAACCTTAAAAAGAGTCGTGAATTAATCCGAGGGAAGAATCCATTAAACCCATTTCATAAAAGTTTCTTGACTATCTCTAAAGCTAAAATAGAACATGATATTGATCAGTTTAAGTATCTAGCCGGCTCAGGTTGCGATGTTAAGAAATTTAAAGCTCTTGTAAGGCTTTATAAAGACATTTCTCTAGAATTAGATTGGTCGGGTGAGGAAATCCAGCGCCTTAGTAATGAGCATCAGAAGTTACTAAAAGAGACCTATAATCGAACAATTAACTTAATTGAGGCACCTGAATTAGCAAGTGGAACTTTAAGTGATACCTTTGAGAAAGATAAAATTACTAGGGACTACTTTAAACACGATCATGGACTAACTTATATTGATAATTTCTTAACGCCTAGCGCTCTAAATTCGATTCGTAAATTTCTACTGGGTAGTACAATTTGGTTTGATATAAAAATAGGTGGATATTTGGGTGCTTATATAAAAGAAGGGTTAGCTTGCCCATTAATGCTACAAATTGCTGATGACCTAAGAGTTAATTTACCTGAAATATTTAAAAACCATCAATTAAAACAATTGTGGGCTTACAAGTATGATTCACGAGCCTTCAAGGACGATAATGGTTTAACTGGAATAAAAGCACATGCAGATCAGGCTGCTGTAAATGTAAATTTTTGGATTACCCCTGCTATTGCTAATCTAAATCCTGAATCTGGTGGCCTTATAGTGTATAACACTCCTGCTCCATTGGAGTGGGATTTTAAAGCATATAATTCCTATAATAGTAAAGAGAAAATTGCAAAATATCTTGATCATGTTTCTCCTGAGAAATCAATAGTGCCTTATAACGAAAACAGAGCTGTTATTTTTAATTCTAACTTGATTCATGAAACAGATAGGTTTGAATTTAAAGAAGGTTACGAAAATCGGCGTATAAACGTAACTATGTTGTTTGGACATAGAGAGGATTAGTCCATAGTTTCAAACCTTTCTTTTCAGCACAAACTCTCCATCACACATCAAACAAAATTTGGACTTTTGTTCTTTATCGTTATATACTGAATTTAAATTTCATTATCAAAGTTAAATGGCCTATATCGTAAACGATAAATGTATTAAATGTAAGCACTTAGATTGTGTTGAAGTTTGCCCAGTAGATTGCTTCTATGAAGGTGAAAATATGCTGGTTATTAATCCTGAAGAATGTATTGATTGTGATGTATGTGTGCCAGAGTGTCCAGTCGATGCGATATTGCCTGATTACGATCCAGCAGCTACTAAATGGTTAGAGTTCAACAGAAAATATAGTACTGATATGATGTGGCCAAACATTACAGAAAACGGAGACCCGGATCCGGAGCATGAAAAATATCATCCAGATAATTTCCCAGATGGCAAGATGGATTTATTTTCTGACAAACCTGGAAAGGGCAACTAAGGGGAAAATCTCTATCACTCAGAGTTAGAAACATCCCTCTCACACGACAAACAAAATTTGGACTTTAATTAATCCTATTTAGGCTTAGTTAGAAAGTTTCTTATTGCAATGATTATTCCAACGAGAATTATCAAATACGTTAGGCTTGATAAGATCCATTTGAACGAGTTAATTCCAGAGCCCAATGAAACGAATATTTCGGATATTGGTCCAGAATTTAAATAAGTTTTTATCATCAATAATTCAACATAATTCTCTGACCAATCTGAAATCATGCCAANGACAGGAATTAATGTTAACAAGCGTTTTTTATTAAAGANGNACATGATCCAAGAGGCNTACATCAGCGTATAAATAATTGCAAAAANTGCATCCCAAATTTGAAGGAATTGGCTATAACAANTAAGTTGTTCTTGAGACCTTGATTCAAAGAAGCTTTGTACCATATCTTTTGTGTAAGAAAAAGAAAGGCCTAATGAATTTGGTCCAGCTTCGACCTTGAAGCAACTTCCAGCAGGGTTTAAAGCGAATGTGATATATAACATGAATGCTACAGTAAATCCTATAGCGAAATACAGAGTTCTTTTACTCTTCGAGTCTTGAATTGTTGTGGTCATATTTTTTATTAGCGAATTATGTTAATATTAGCCCCTTTTCTTGTTGCAGATAAATATACATTTATTCTCTAAGAAAACAGCATATATTTAGTGTTTTTTTTATAAACTTATAAATCTTATGATGAACAAAATATTCTCAATCGTTCTTGCTTTAGTTTTTATGAATCCTTCATTCGCAAGCTACCTAGATGATTGGACTAATGACGACCTTTGTGGATGGATGAACTCTGCAACTGCTCCTGAGCATATACAAAAAGAAGTAGATAAGAGAGAGATTATTTGTTTTGGGGGTGTTGAGGTTTCTTCATTACCAGACGCAGAGAATTACTCTTCTGAGAATGGTACAGTTTTTCCATCACCAGATCCATCTTAAATTATAGAGGTACAGTCTGATGAAGAAGATGGGTATTCGTATTAAACTATTACTCGCTTAATCTAAATGGAGGGTATTGATCCGTTGTCAAAAGAAGAGCAAATGCGCTAACCCTTAATGACCATCTTAAAAAACCTTCATTAAATTTAAATATGGCTATTGGATATTTCCCTGTAAACAAGATAGCGAACAAAGCAAAAATTGTGCCTAACACAACACCAATAAATATAATGATTAACACAATGATATGTGGGATTACGAGGATCCATTTAACAAGTGGCATCCATCTCTTTAGATCTTGTTTGACATCGGGGTAGGGGATAGTTAGGTGTACTGATTGATCATCATCCGTTGCGGGATACTCATCTCTCATGAGAAAAACATAAGCTACAATTCTGTATGTGAATTTAGTGATGCCAATGTTCCAGTCAAACCACCACTTCGGGTATTTTTCTTTAAAGAGGATCATCATCGCAATAGCAAATGATAAGGCTTCAGCGTAGGTTGAAATAAGACCTAGAATAACGACAATCGGGATAACAAGCATCAACCTAAAGAGAGCAGTTATGCGGTCAGATGATTCTGGATAATCAATTTTTAAATTTACTGGATACTCTTGCATACTATCTACCTGAAAATAAATATTGGGTTATTTAAAAAACTCAATATAGACGATGTAACCCACAAGTATTAACCATATAAGGCCCATATTATCACTGATTCTACTTGAGTTTTTTTGAAGTTTTTCTAGATTATTATCAATACTACTTAGTTGATCCATCAACTGATTGTTGTCATTTATCATTTGTCATCTCTCTTAAAGGTTTCATTAAAAATTGCATCAACTCTCCTGGTAAATTCGTCCTGCGTGTAGACGTCTATGAAAAGACCTTGCACATACTCTTTAAACTTTTGAGTTTTTTGTTGATGCATTATGAGTTCGTCCTGAGTATCTTTTATTTGTGGATCTAGTTCAGATATTTCCATTACTTCCTCCTGGTAAAAGTTATTGGTTTATATAGAAAACTTCTTGTATCTCCATATCAAAAGCCAGTGCAATCTTAAATGCTAGGTCTAATGATGGTGTGTACTTGTATTTTTCAATAGCAACGATTGTTTGTCTTGAAACGCCAACGAGTTCTGCCAACTCCTGCTGTGTCATCTCATCGCTATTAAACCTGAGCTTCCTGACGGCGTTTTCAATGTGAATCTTCTTCTTAAACATTACTATCTGTAGAGGTAAATTTTTAAGAAAAGACTAACAATACTTCCTATAAATCCTGCAAAAGTAATAGCGATAAGGCCTGTATTGATAGAAAGATTAAACCAGCCTAATAAGACAAGTGTTATTACAAGAGAGATGCCAAATATAAGACTACTCAGCTGCAAGGCATAGAGTTCATAAATTTTATCCCTTTCATCATCAATATCTTTTTCGTATTTTCCAGTAATAATTGACGATAGTATATTGATAACTATATGAAGGGCAATAATTAGAATAATGCTGATTCCAATTCCCTGAGCTAGCACTTTAGAGACCGACTCTATAGTCATTATTGAGGCTTCAGTTAAGTTAGTACACATCCATATCATTGCAATTGATGCGCCTGTTATCTCACCCAAGGTATTTCTAATTTTTATATTCATTAAATTATATATTTATTCTTTTAAATGTAAAGTATACCATACATAATGTAATAAATATATTACTTTATGTACATAATATATTACATTTAAGCATTTCATGGATAAATAAATGTAAGATTCAGCTAAATATAGACCTTATTGAAATATAATAAATCAATGAAAATATTCCTTTTTATTTCTCTGTCAATCTTCATAAAAAGCGCAGTTGCATCTCTTGATGTCAGCGAGTTCAGTGATGACCAGATTTGTATATTTGCAAAGGATCCACCGTTACCTGCTCAGGTAACTTTTGAGATAGAGGCTAGAGAGATTATTTGTGATGGGGGTGTTGCAATTAAAGTATCAGAAACATTAGTTTCAAAAGAATCTGAGCGATTTCTTAGGGTTAAGAGGTGGAATAAAATGCTCAGAGGCAAGAGGCCGATATACTCCACTCGCTCTGGAACTAACATAAAGATTGATACCTTTGGCGGAGAGAAATCGATATCAGTCAATAAAGCTTTTTAGTATTTTTAGTACGTTTAAAAATAGACATATCAAAACAATTTCATTAAACTCTTAACTTCATGGTAAGAGGTCAAAAATCTTTTCAGCATTTAAATAAATCACCCGTCAATGATGATGAGATCTATATGATGGTTATGCTTTATACCTATCAACATAAAAGCTTAGAGCATTTAGCGCGAAAATTTAAAGTTAGTTCTTCTGTTGCCAAAGAGATCATTATACGAAGTCGCTTTGGTGGGGCCTGCGGCTAGCACTTTAAATGCTCTACTAAGCCAAAGTGAGATTGGCATGTAAGACCAACAGCAAGAATTCTCAAATCAAAGCTAGTAAGACGCGTTGGCTTTGAATGCTTGTTGTAAATTTTCCAATCCAAAGCTAACTTCTGTCTTGAACTTGCAGTGATAGAATTGATATGGCAGGAATTTATTTTCAATTAAGAAAAAGACTTAACAATTGCTTTAGGAGAAAGTAATTTTTAAATTTAATGCCCTGCCATGTGTATTAGTATACTAAATTTAAATGTCAAAATGAGCTAATTTTAAAAGATAATACAATCCTTATTAATCCTATAGATTTTCAGGCTTCATTAAGAATCTTAATTTGGGATTATGACCGCTGGGCCTAGTATCTTTCTATTTTCAAGGTCTTGATGCGCTGTTATTACATCATCCAGTTTGTACCTTTTAAATATTTCTATCTTCACTGCGCCGCTTTCAATTTTCTCAAATAATACTTTTGCTCCAGTCAGGAGCTCGTCCCTGGTTCCAAGATAAAGATGCATTGCTGGCCTGGTCAGATAGAGCCCTTTTGGCTGAATAAGCTTGGGAACACTAACCTCTGGAAGGGCCCCTGATGCATTACCAAATGAGACCATTGTGCCCCTAACTTTTAGTGACTTTATAGAGCCCTCTAANGTGTCATGACCGACACCATCATAGACAACAGAAACGCCTTTGCCATGAGTTATGGATAGGACTTTTTCNGNAAAGTCCTCTTTNGNATAATTGATGACATAATCACACCCATTGCTTCTAGCAATGTCCACTTTTTCATTTGAGCCTACNGTTCCAATGATAGTGCACCCAAGGCTCTTGGCCCATTGGCAGAATATCTGGCCTAGTGCCCCAGCTGCTGCATGAAAAAGAATGGTTTCACCCTTTGAAACAGGGTATGTTTTATGAAGAAGGTAGTACGCAGTTAATCCTTTGGTCATGAGAGTAGCTGCAACCTCAAGGTCGATTGTCTCAGGCACCTTGACTATATCTTTTGTTGGGAACACTCTGTGTGATGAGTAGGCGCCGAGTGGTAAACCGGCATAGGCAATTCTATCACCCACTTTAAAATCATGAATTTTGTCTCCAACCTCTTTAATCACTCCAGCTGCTTCAGCACCAATCCCTGAAGGAGTATCAATAGGATAAAGGCCTGATCGGTGATAGATATCGATAAAGTTTAACCCAATAGCCTTGTGTTCAATTAAAACCTCACTTGGGCCAGGAGATTTTATTTTGAAGTCTTTAAGCTCTAATACCTCAGGACCACCCGTTTTTGAAATGATTACAGTCTTAGTCATAAATGAAATATACCATTTTTAGCTTAAATTGTCAGGAACAAAATTTTCNTTCNAGCAAAAAACAAAATTAAAAATACCAAATATTGTAAGGTTTTTATTGATATATTTAATGGACATTAATCTTTATATTAAACTATAAAGGTTGATAGAATTAACCTATTGATAATCATAATAAAATTAATATTGGAGCGAATTAAATGAAAATAAAACTTATATATTTTGATATGCCTTTTTGGCGTGCTGAAGTGGCAAGACTACCCTTATTTATGTCAAATATTGAGTTTGAAGACTTCAGAATTACGAGTGATGATAATAGGTATCTTAAAGAAAATGGCATGCTAAAAGATGGAACCATTATTCCCTTTAGGCAGCTGCCAGTCCTAGTTGCAAAAGGCCAAAGCATTGCACAGACTGGTGCAATTGCCAGGATCTGCGGAAAGTTGAGTGGCATGTATCCTAAAGACGTGATTGAGGCTGGAAGGGTGGATCAGATTATTGATACTGTGACTGATATCAATGAATTGTTGAACCCTTCAATGCGTGAAGATGACCCTGTGATCAAGAAACAAATGCGGGCTGCGTTGAGTAATGATGCCTTGCCAAAATACTTTGGTTATTTAGAGGAGATCTTAGAGGCAAATAATTCAGGTTGGT
>JGI26254J51713_1000782_pt1 | contig 12223 bp, 10 predicted proteins | sample SaaInlV_120m_DNA_3_FD_51713 | JGI IMG/M metagenome (IMG submission 51713)
GATATTGAAGCACACGACCAAACAGTATGCTCTGTCTCAGAACCTAAGATTGTTGAAGAGGAAGAGGAAGAAGTTATTGAAGGCGAAGAAGGCTCAGAAGATGGCGGCGAAGATCAAGCTGATGAATCTGAAGGCTCAAATAATGATGGTGACGACACAGAATAAAGTATCGTCAGCCTTGTTGTCTCAACAAGCGTAAAATGAAGCGTTGTAATGATTAAACTAATTGTTGGACTGGGAAACCCCGGAAAAGATTATCAGGAACATCGTCACAACGCTGGCTTTTGGTTTGTAGAGTCTCTAGCGTCTATAAAAGACTCTAAATTTACAAGTCAGTCGAAGTTTTTAGGAGAAACTACGAGCGTTGCCTTTGGCTCAACCAAGGTTTTTCTTCTTAAGCCCCAAACCTTTATGAACAACTCTGGCGGATCTATTAAAAGCTTCCTAAGCTACTATGATATTTCACCAGAAGAGACTTTGGTTGTGCATGATGAGCTTGACTTGCCTATTGGTGCTGTCAAAATAAAGCTTGCTGGTGGTCATGGCGGTCATAATGGACTGAGAGATACCATAAAAGCGCTTAACTCAAAGGACTTTTACCGCCTTAGAATTGGAATCGCTCATCCAGGCTCTAAAGATGATGTAGTAGATTATGTTCTTAATGCTCCTGGTAAATCTGAATTAAGCAGCATAGAACAGGGGATGTCAAATGCAATGAGCATTATTGATCTCTTAGTGAATGGAAATTTTGAAGATGCTATGAAAGCTCTTCACACATAGTATTGGAGAAAGATAATGGGTTTTAAATGTGGCATTGTTGGATTGCCAAATGTTGGAAAGTCGACGCTATTTAATGCCCTGACTAAAGCTGGAATAGACTCAGAAAACTATCCTTTTTGTACAATTGAGCCCAATATTGGAATCGTTCCAGTAAATGACTCCCGATTACAAAGCCTTGCAAACATTGTAAGTCCTGAAAAAATCCTGCCAACAACTATGGAATTTGTTGACATAGCTGGACTTGTTGAAGGCGCATCAAAAGGAGAAGGCTTGGGGAACCAATTTCTCTCAAATATTCGTGAGACAGATGCCATTCTTCATGTTGTAAGGTGTTTTGAAAATGACGATATTATCCATGTTTCAGGAAAAGTCAACCCACTTGATGACATAGAAACGATTAATACAGAGCTTGCTTTAGCAGACCTTTTTAGCGTTGAAAAAGCTTACCAAAAGGCTATAAAAAATACCAAAGCTGGTCAAAAAGAAGGCTTACCTTTAAAAAACCTGCTTGAAAAAATTCTGCCAATACTTGAAGAGGGTTTAGCTGTTAGATCACTAGATCTCAATGAAGATGAAGACAAGCTTGCAAAAGGACTTCAGCTTCTCACGTCCAAACCTGTCCTGTATGTTGCTAATGTCAATGAGGATGGATTTGAAAATAATGCACATCTAACAGCTTTGACTAATTATGCGTCCAAAGAGAGAAGCCAAGTTGTATCGGTGTGTGCAGATATTGAGGCTGAAATTGCAGAACTTGAAGAGGAAGACAAACAAGGTTTTTTAGATGAAATGGGACAGACTGAGTCTGGACTCGATCGCTTAATCAAAGCGGGCTATAAGCTCCTTGGACTGCACACATATTTTACAGCTGGGCCCAAAGAAGTTAGGGCCTGGACAATTAATATTGGAGATTCTGCGCCGACGGCCGCAGGTAAAATACATGGAGACTTTGAAAAGGGCTTTATTCGCGCTGAAACAATCTCTTACAATGACTTTATAGAAAATCAGGGCGAAAAAGGAGCTAAAGACGCTGGAAAGTTACGCTCTGAAGGAAAAGAATATGTTGTTAAAGATGGAGATGTTGTTCACTTCTTATTTAATGTTTAAGTGTCCTCACAAATGAAAAATACAAAATTACTTCTAATTCTTGACGGATGGGGCTATTCAAGTAATTCTGCAAATAATGCTATTGCTCTAGCAAAAACGCCAAACTGGGATCTCTTTATAAAAAACTATCCTAATACACTTATTGGAACTTCCGGAGAAAGCGTTGGTCTGCCTATAGGTCAAATGGGAAACTCTGAAGTAGGTCACCTAACAATAGGATCTGGAAGAATTATTGAACAAGACTTTACTAGAATTGACAATGACATCGGCTCTGGTGAATTTTTTAACAATAAAACTCTTTGTAACGCTCTAGAACTGGCGTCTCAAAACAATAAAGCTGTCCACATTCTTGGCTTATTATCGGATGGCGGCGTTCACTCTCATCAAAATCATATTTTTGCAGCACTTGAGCTTGCTAAACAAAAAAACTGTAACCAAGTTTATTTTCATGTCTTTACCGATGGTCGTGATACCCCGCCAAACAGCGCCTCAAAATATATCGAACAACTAGAATCTAAAATTTCAGAAACAAATGTTGGAAGAATCGTCTCAGTAGTTGGCCGCTTTTATGCAATGGATAGAGATAACAGATGGGAGAGGGTTGCTCAGGCGTATGATTTAATTTCTGGAGAGAAGGCTGAGCGCTCTTCACAGAGCGCAATAGAGGCCATTCAACAGGCATATAAATTAGGTGAAAATGATGAGTTTATAGCTCCAACGTCAATTGGTGAGGCCGTTAAAATCAATCAAGATGACCTTGTAATCTTTATGAATTACCGAGCAGACAGAGCAAGAGAAATAACGCTTGCTCTTACCTCTAGAGCATTTGATGAGTTTAGCCGAAAACATTTTGTGAAGTGCAATTTTATTTGTCTAACAGAATATAAAAAAGACCTTAATCTAGAGTGTGCTTATCCGCCAATTTCAGTTAAAAATACCCTTGGTGACTGTGTCTCTAGCTCTGGCTTCAATCAACTAAGGATTGCTGAAACAGAAAAATATGCTCACGTTACTTTTTTCTTTAATGGTGGTGAGGAAGAAATCCTGCCTGGAGAAGATAGAAGGCTCATTCAATCGCCCAATGTCAAAACATATGACCTTCAGCCAGAAATGAGCGCATATGAGCTTACTGATAACCTTATTTCTGCGCTAGAAGAAAACAAATATAAGTTAATTGTATGTAACTTTGCCAATACTGATATGGTTGGCCATACTGGTAATCTAGATGCTGCTATTAAAGCTGTAGAAGCGGTTGACAATTGTCTCGGCAAAATCTACAAAGCGGCCTCAGAGAATGCTACTGAGATTTTGATCACTGCTGACCATGGAAATGCAGAGCAGATGGTTGACTCTAATACTCAGAAGAGCCATACTGCTCACACCACAAATCCAGTGCCATTAATTTATATTGGAAAAAAGAAAGCCTCACTACTGGGACCACATCTTGGTACACTTGCAGACTTGGCACCAACACTTTTAGCCCTCATGGACATTAAACAACCCGCTGAGATGTCTGGCCAAAACCTTTTAATTGAGTAACGGAGATAATCATGAAACAAGACAATTTTATTGCGCCTTCAATTCTCTCTGCAGATTTTGCCAAACTCGGCGAAGAGGTTGATAACGTTTTAGTTGCGGGTGCTGATATAGTGCATTTTGATGTGATGGACAATCATTATGTACCCAATCTAACAATTGGCCCTTTAGTTTGTGAAGCGTTAAGAAACCATGGCGTAACTGCACCAATTGACGTCCATCTCATGGTCAAACCTGTGGACAGAATCATCCCTGACTTTGCTAGTGCTGGCGCCTCGTATATCACCTTTCATCCTGAGGCTTCAGATCATGTTGACCGTACGATTGGCCTGATTAAAGAAAGCGGCTGTAAAGCTGGACTAGTTTTTAATCCAGCCACACCTCTTCACTATCTAGAGCATACAATTGAAAACTCGATATGGTGCTGCTAATGTCCGTTAATCCAGGCTTTGGAGGACAATCTTTTATCCCTCATACTCTAGAAAAATTAAAAACTGTCAGAAAACTAATTGACTCTCATGGCCTGGCAACAAGGCTTGAGATTGATGGCGGAGTTAAGATTGACAACATTAAAGAAATAGCCTCTGCCGGTGCTGATACATTTGTTGCAGGGTCTGCTATTTTTAATACTGAAAACTACAAAGCGACAATTGATNAAATGCGCTCAGAGCTGGCTTTAGCAAAGTAGCTTTTTATNCGCTTAAAGNTNTCAATTTTCGAAAGTAAATTCGCGTAATTTCAAAACAACTCTNCAATTAGTTGTGAGAAAATATTNGTTTGTTTTCTAAAACTATTGCTTATGGGTAAGTCTTCCTTTTTTGGGCCTGAAACTATTTCGCTTCACACTGGGTATCAACCAGACCCTTCGTTTGGTAGTCGCGCCGTCCCGGTTTACCAAACAACATCTTATGTCTTCGAAACTGTAGATGATGCCGCTGCACTCTTTAACATAGAAAAAGGTGGTCACATATATAGCCGCATGACTAATCCAACAGTGGCTGTTTTAGAACAGAGAATTGCTGCACTTGAAGGGGGCGTTGGAGCAATCTGTACGGCTTCTGGAATGAGCGCCCTGTTTGTAACATTTGTAAGCTTATGTTCAGCTGGTGATCATATTGTAAGCGCCTCACAAATTTATGGGTCAACAGCGACCCTTCTTAAACACACACTTAAACGGTTTAACATTGATTGCACTTTTGTGTCTATTAATGATGAAAAAGCTCTTAAATCTGCCATTCAAGAAAATACAAAACTTATTTTTTGTGAATCGATTGGCAACCCTGGGCTTGAGGTTTCAGATCTTCCAAAAATTTCAAAAATAGCTCATCAAAATAGCTTGCCGCTCATAGTTGATGCAACTTTTTCAACGCCTATCCTTTGTAAACCTTTTGATCATGGCGTTGATGTTGTAGTTCACTCTGTGACTAAGTGGATGGGGGGTCATGGTGTTGCAGTTGGAGGAGTCATTGTTGATGGCGGAGCTTTTGACTGGGGCTCCTCTAAGAAACACCCTGTCCTCACTACTCCATACGAGCCATTTCATGGAATAAACTTCTGGGAGGAGTTTGGACCGTCAGCTCTTTCAATGAAAATTAGAGCTGAGTCTATGCGTGACTTTGGCCCTGCAATGAGTCCTCATAGTGCGTTCTTACTTCTCCAAGGAATTGAAACCCTTAGTCTGCGAATGAATCAACATGTAAAAAATGCGCTAAAACTTGCAAAATGGCTTCTTGAGCAATCTGCAGTTATGTGGGTTAATCATCCAGACTTGCCCGAAAATCCTACCTATGAAATTGCAAAAGCACTTTTCCCTAATGGTGCTGGATCAATGCTATGCTTCGGTGTTAAAGGAGGAAGAGAGGGTGGCGCAGCATTCATTAATGCTCTTAAATTATCTTCAAATTTAGCAAATGTTGGTGATTCTAGAACTTTGGTTTTGCATCCAGCTAGCACAACTCACTCTCGCCTTGATGATGAAGCGATGAAGGCTTCAGGCACTAGTCCTGACTTAATTCGAGTTTCAGTTGGAATAGAGTCTGTTTCAGACATTATTAATGATTTTAAAATCGGCCTTAAGGCAGTAGAAAAGGCAACTTCATAATGAACATTGTTGTTGAGGGAGTAAATATATTTGCAGCAACTGGAGGATGTGCTTTTGACCCTAAAAAACCGACAGTGGTTTTTGTTCATGGAAGTGGGCTAGATCATAGATCATGGGCTCTTCAGTCAAGATGGTTTGCCTTTCATGGTTACTCAGTTTTTGCGCCTGACTTTCCAGGTCATAGCCTGTCAGAAGGAGAGCCCCTAAAGTCAATAGAGAGCATGGGCAAATGGCTTGTGAAAGCTATCAAGCATTCTGGTGCAGAATCTGTACATCTTGTAGGACACTCTCAGGGCTTTCTTGTTGCTTTAGAAGCTGCAACGTTACTGGGAGAAAAGATAAAATCCCTAACAGCAGTTGCTAGCGCCTCTGCAATTCCTGTTAACGAGTCTCTAGTCGAAACTGCCAAAAAAAATACTGAAGAAGCTGCTGAGATGCTTTTGAAATGGGGCTTTGGATCTCTATCTCATTCAGGCAGTAGTGCCATTCCTGGAATGCAGCCGATAGGTATTGGACGACAAATCATGTCAAAGAATCCATTAGCTGAAGACCTCTTGGCTTGCAATAACTACAAAAATGGAGCTAACTGTGCAAAAGCAATTAAAGTGCCCTCAAATGTAATTCTGGCAACTGAAGATAAAAATACTCCTTACAAATTTGGACTAGAGTTAGCAGAGCTGCTGGGTGCAAAGACAACAACCATTTCTGGTGCTGGACATATGCTCCCTATAGAGTCGCCAAAGAGTACTTTAGATGCTATTAAAACATTCATTTTAAAAACAAGCTCATGAATAAAATTAAAAAAGTTGGCGTCATTGGCGCCGGAACAATGGGGGCTGGTATTGCTGGCCAAGTAGCAAACGCTGGCATAGAAGTGTGGCTTCTTGATCTTCCTTCTGATAGCGATAATGTTAACAGCTTAGCGGAGAGAGGCCTTCAAAGACTCAAAGACCCAGATATGCCAGGGATTATGAGCAAAGAGGCCGAACAGCTTATTAATCTTGGAAACACCAGAGATCATTTTGATGAACTCAAAAATTGTGACTGGATTGCTGAAGCTGTTGTAGAAAGGCTTGATATAAAACAAGCGCTCTATCGGCAGCTTAATGAAAGCTGTAAAGACTCTACCATAATTACTTCTAATACCTCTACTATTCCGATTAGTCTTCTGACTGAAGGCATGCCAAAAAGCTTTTGTGAGCGTTTTGCAATTACTCATTTTTTTAATCCAGTTCGCTTCATGAGACTTCTAGAGCTAGTTCGAGGTGAGCAAACTAGACAAGACGTTATGGACACACTTGATGTATTTTGTGAAACGATGCTTGGAAAGGGGGTTGTCCCTTGTCTCGATACGCCTGGCTTTCTTGCAAATCGAGTTGGTGTTTTTGCAATTCAGTGCGCCCTTCATAAGGCATTTAAATATAATCTCTCCCCAATAGAAGCGGATGCTTTTTTTGGAAGGCCCCTTGGTTTACCCAAAACTGGAGTATTTGGACTTTATGACTTGATTGGCATCGACCTTATGGCTGATGTTGCAAAAAGCCTGGAAAATATCTTGCCCGAAAACGATGCTTTTCATAAATACGCATCGCCAATAGAGTTCGTCTCTAACATGATTGCTAATGGCCAAACTGGGAATAAAAATGAACAGGGTTTTTATAAGCAGGCTGGAGATGAAAAAAAGGTTATCGACTTTTTAAGTGGAGACTATGTTGATCATGAGAGACTGAAAACACCTTTGTTGGAAAAGGCGGAAAAAGTTGGTGTAACTGCAATTATCAGCGATGAAAGTAAATACGGCCTCTTCATTTGGGAGGTTCTCTCTGAGACTTTATGCTATGCAGCCTCATTAGTGCCAGAAGTTACTGAAGATCTTGCCCAAATTGATGATGCTATGAAGCTTGGCTATAACTGGGTTAAAGGGCCATTTGAACTTATTGATGAGATAGGTATCGATTACTTGGTCAACAGGCTTAAAAAAAGTGGCAAAGATGTACCTGACTTCCTTTTAAATAGCTCAAACAATAAGTTTTATAATACTACCAATTCAGTCTTAAGCGTTCTATCTCCATCTGGAAAGCTTAGCCCAATTGTTAGGCCAAAAGGTGTTCTTAGGTTCTCTGAAGCAAGACAAACACTAGTGCCCATCAATGTTAATGAGTCTGCTAGTTGGTTTGAATATGAGGGTGCGGCCATAGTCGAGTTTCATTCAAAAGCAAATGCACTTGACAGTCAAAGCTTAGATATGATTTCTGACGCAGTTACTTACTCAGAGAAAAAAGGACTTAGAGGTGTAATAGTACACAATGACTTTCAGCATTTTTCTTGTGGTGTTAGCCTTTGGAGTGTTCGAGACTGCTTTGAAAAAAATGATTTCGATGGGCTTGACGACTTTCTTACCTATTTTCAAAATACAATGCTTCAAATGAGAGACTCGAAACTTCCTGTTATTGCTGCGCCAGTAGGTATGTCTATCGGAGGTGGATTTGAAGTTGTGTTGCATGCTGACCATGTAGTAAGCCACGCCAACTCTGTGATGGGCCTAGTTGAGTCTTTTGTTGGAGTTGTGCCAGCAGGAGGTGGGTGTAAAGAAATGCTTTATCGATGGACTGAAAAATTAAATGATACGCAAAAAGGGGCTTGGAAATCATTTATGAATATAGGCCTGGGTAGAAAAGCTAACTCGCCTCAAGAGGCTGATGCATTAGCTATGCGAAGGGCTGACGATGTATTTCAGATGAATCGTGATCGAATTTTAAATATTGCCCTTTCAAAACTTGGCGACACAAAAAAAGCTAGCCAAAGGAGCCCACTTGCCTTATCAGGCGCTGAGCACTTCAAAGAAATGCTAGAATGGCTTGAGGTTAACAACAAAAAAGGAATGCTTACACCGCATGATGTCACTGTTGGAACCGAGATTGGCCGAATAATGTCTGGAGGTGACTGCCCAGCAGGCACTGTTTTTTCTGAACAGGAAATTTTAGATGCTGAGCGCTCTTCTTTTATCACTCTTGCGCAAACTCAAGAAACTCAAGCAAGAATTGTGTCCATGCTAGATAATGGCGTTACTCTAAGAAATTAACAGTTAAGGCTATGAATAAAAATCCTGCTAATTTTGTACCCCTTACTCCTATCTCTTTTTTACATAGAACTGCAGATATCTATGGAGAGCATCAGTCTGTTCTCTATGAAAATAGGTCTTATACCTGGAGAGANTCTAGAGAGAGGTGTGTTCGAATTGCCTCCAGTCTAAATGGCCATGGTGTCATGCCAGGAGACACCGTTTCAGTGCTCGCATTCAATACACCAGAAATGTTTGAGTCACATTTTTCAATTCCTATGGCGGGCGCAATTCTAAACACGATAAATATCAGGCTTGACGCTCCAACTATCGCTTATATTTTTGATGATAGCAATGCAAAAATGCTCTTTGTTGATAGAGAGCTTTATAGTGTTGCCTCAGAGGCACTAGCTATAGCCTCAGTTAGTCCAAAGATAGTTGTAATAAATGATTCTTTTGCCAGCTCACAGCCGGACGTCTCCAGTGAAGCAATAGACTATGAATCTCTTGTTAAAAATGGAGACCCTCTTTATAGCTGGACAATGCCCAGCGATGAGTGGAGCCCGCTCTCACTTAGCTACACCTCTGGAACAACAGGNAAGCCCAAGGGCGTGGTTTATCATCACCGTGGTTCGTATTTAATGAGCATGGGCACTGTTGTTGGCTGGAACCTTCCTAACCATCCTGTTTACTTATATTCTGTTCCATTATTTCATTGCAATGGTTGGGGACATGCCTGGACAATGGCCGCTCTTGCTGGGACCATAGTTTGCCTCAGGTCTTTTGATCCTGAAAAAGTATTTAGTTTGCTTGATGAGCACCGAGTCACTCATTTTGGCGGGGCTCCAATAATGCTTAATATGCTTGCCAACGCCCCTAAAGAGATAAAAAAATCATTTAAAAGAGAAATCAAGGTAATGACTGCTGGCGCACCGCCTCCCGCGAAAGTTTTAGAAAGCATGATGTCGTTAGGATTTAACGTTATGCATGTCTATGGGCTGACAGAAACATATGGACATATTCTTCAAGCAGCTCCTCAGGCATCATGGCTCAATGAAAGTCCAGCAGAGCTTGCCAAACTAAGCTCCAGGCAGGGTGTTAGGTTTCCGATGACTGAAGATGTTAGTGTAATCGATCAAGAGACTGGTGAGCGCGTTCCTCACAACGGTGAAGCTATTGGTGAAATTGTGATTCGCTGCAATACTTGCATGATGGGCTACTGGAATAATCTTAAAGCCACAGAGGAGGCGTTTGCTAACGGCTGGTTTCATAGTGGTGACTTGGCAGTAATTCATAATGATGGCTATATCCAAATCAAGGATAGGTCAAAAGATATTATCATTTCGGGTGGCGAAAATATTTCCTCAGTAGAGGTCGAAAATGTTCTTTACCAGCACCCCTCAGTTGGAGAGGCTGCAGTTGTTGCAATGTCAGATGAAAAATGGGGAGAAGTGCCCTGTGCTTTTGTCGAGCTTAAGCCCAATGAAGAGGCATCTGAAGACGAGTTAATTGCTTTTTGCAAAGATAACATGGCTAAATTTAAAAGGCCAAAAAAAGTTGTTTTTGGCTCGCTTCCAAAAACTGCAACAGGCAAAATTCAGAAGCACGAATTAAGGGCGGCTATTAAAAAACTAGGAGAAGAGTGATGTCAAACTATACTGCTCCCGTTGAAGATATGGGCTTTGTTTTAAAAGAGGTTGTTGAGATTGAAAAGCTTTGTAATGAAACTGGGCTTGATAGCTCAACAGCTGAAATAATTGATACTGTTTTAGATGCTGCTGGTAAGCTTGCCAAAGAAGAAATAGAGCCCATCAATAAGTCTGGTGACTCAGAAGGCCTAAAGATAGATGACTCAGGAAAAGTCACAACTGCAGCTGGCTTTAAGGAGGCCTACCGACACTTTGTTGAAGGAGGCTGGGGATCACTGCAATTCTCCCCTGAATATGGGGGCCAAGGCGTCCCGTTTGTTGTTGCTGCAAGTGTTCAAGAAATGTGGCATTCTGCTAATATGTCATGGGGCCTATGNCCTCTTCTTACACAAGGAGCAGTTGAGGCTATCACACTCAATGCGACTGAAGATCTCAAACAACGCTACCTTCCAAAACTAATCTCTGGAGAATGGAGCGGNACAATGAACCTTACGGAGGGTGATGCTGGAACTGATGTTGGCTCACTTAAAACGCGTGCAACTCAGAATGGAGAGCACTATTTAATCCGTGGTCAAAAAATTTATATCACCTGGGGTGAGCATGATATGTCTGAAAATATCATTCATTTGGTCTTAGCCCGACTACCAAATGCTCCCGATGGAATTAAAGGCATTTCACTATTTTTAGTGCCAAAAATANTGGTTAATGATGATGGCACTCTTGGAAAGCCAAACGACTTAAAGGCATTGTCAATTGAACATAAAATTGGCATTCATGCATGCCCTACATGTGTCATGAGCTATGGCGAAATAGATGGGGCAGTTGGCTACCTGGTGGGTGAAGAGAATAAAGGAATACAGTGCATGTTCACAATGATGAACAACGCAAGACTTACTGTAGGCCTTCAAGGAGTTTCAATTTCAGAACGCGCATACCAGCAAGCACTTAGTTTTTGCAATGAGCGTGTTCAAGGCGTTGCCCCTGGCTTCAAAGATATTGGCCCTATTATTAGGCATCCAGATGTTCAAAGAATGTTAGCTAATATGAAGTCAATCACACAGGGCTCTCGTGTATTAACATATGCAGCTTGTGCCGAGGTAGACTACTCTTTAAGCAAGCTTCCACTCGAGAACCTAGAAAAACACGAAAGGAGGCTTGGACTGTTGACCCCAATAGTTAAGGGCTGGTGCACAGAGACTGCTCAGGAGGTTGCCTCTTTAAGTCTCCAGTGCCATGGAGGAATGGGCTATGTTGAGGAAACGGGTATTGCTCAAATCCTAAGAGATGCGCGAATTTTGCCAATTTATGAGGGGACAAATGGCATTCAAGCGATGGATCTTGTGGGCAGAAAGATTATTAGTGATGGTGGATTGGGCGCCCGAGAGCTAATTTCAGAGATGAAAGAATGTACTAAAAATCCAGCAATTGCGGAGTTAGTTTCTGTCTCTCAGTTAAAACGCTTTTCAAAATCTATTGATGACCTTGACAGCACTATTACAATTATTCTAAATCACTCAGACAATAAAGAGCTAGTTGGAAAAATTGCCTTTGATACGCTCATGATGGCTGGCACAATTACAGCGTCTTGGCAGATGCTATTAAGTCTTGATAGAGCATCAAATGCCGTGAATAATCATAAATCTTCAGCTGAGTTTTTAAAAGAGAAGGCTGACACTGTAAAGCATTTTATTGACTTTATCTTGCCTCGATATCTCTCGAGCTTTACAACGATATCCGCGAGCGCCGAGTAATTATTAACAGCAAAGTTGTTGCAATACTATTGCGTTTACGTTATATTATTCTGTTTTAATCAAGCAGGGACTCATATGTTTAAACTTAGCTTTCTATCTTTACTGTTAGTTTCTTCCTTCGCAAGTGCTGAAGAGGCAAGACGTGCTAACGCGCATGTCCACGGACTAAACAACTTATCAATGGTTATCAGTCAAAACCAAGTTGCTATTACCTATGAAATGCCAATAGTCCAATTAT
>JGI26254J51713_1000786_pt1 | contig 12213 bp, 5 predicted proteins | sample SaaInlV_120m_DNA_3_FD_51713 | JGI IMG/M metagenome (IMG submission 51713)
TTTTTAAATTAACTTATTCTATAACTTTTACTACAACACCTGAGCCAACTGTTCGACCACCTTCACGAATCGCAAATCTTAGTCCTTCTTCCATCGCGATTGGTGCAATCAATGTTGCTGTAATTGACACATTATCTCCTGGCATTACCATTTCAGTTCCTTCTGGTAACTCCACTGCACCTGTTACATCTGTTGTTCTAAAGTAGAACTGTGGGCGATATCCATTAAAGAATGGAGTGTGTCGTCCACCTTCTTCTTTACTTAAGCTGTAGATCTCAGCAGTAAATTTAGTATGTGGTTTAATTGAACCAGGCTTACAAAGTACTTGGCCACGCTCTACATCTTCTCGTGCTGTACCTCTTAATAAAACGCCTACGTTATCTCCTGCTTGCCCTTGGTCTAATAACTTACGGAACATTTCAACACCTGTACATGTTGTTTTTACCGTATCTTTAAGGCCAACAATTTCAAGTTCTTCGTTTACTTTAACCACGCCTCGCTCTACTCGACCTGTTACCACAGTTCCTCGTCCAGAGATTGAGAATACATCCTCAACTGGCATTAGGAAATCACCATCAACTGCACGNTTTGGTTCTGGGATATAACTATCAAGTGCTTCAGCAAGTTTTAAAATAGCTGGTTCACCGATATCTGACTGATCGCCTTCAAGTGCTTTAAGCGCTGACCCCATAATAATAGGAATATCATCACCAGGGAAGTCATACTTACTAAGTAGTTCACGTACTTCCATTTCAACTAGCTCAAGAAGTTCTTTGTCATCTACCATATCTGCTTTATTTAAGAATACAACAATGTGTGGAACACCCACTTGTCTTGATAAGAGAATATGTTCACGAGTCTGAGGCATTGGGCCGTCAGCTGCAGAACATACAAGGATTGCGCCGTCCATTTGAGCAGCACCTGTAATCATATTTTTCACATAATCCGCATGGCCTGGGCAGTCTACGTGAGCGTAATGACGCTTTTCTGTTTCATATTCAACATGAGATGTATTAATGGTTATACCACGCGCTTTTTCCTCTGGCGCTGAATCAATCTCTGCAAAATCTTTTTTATCCCCACCAAATTTTTTGGTAAGTACTGTCGATATTGCTGCTGTTAGTGTTGTTTTACCATGATCCACGTGACCAATTGTGCCAACGTTGACATGGGGTTTGTTACGCTCAAATTTATCCTTAGCCATAATCTCTTATCCTTATAAAACAGTTTTTTAAATTCTAATTTTTATTAATCACCGCTTCAGCAACATTTCTAGGTGCTTCTGAGTAATGCTTAAATTCCATAGAGTAAGTTGCTCTTCCCTGAGATAGTGATCTCATAGTAGTGGAGTATCCAAACATCTCTGCAAGTGGCACTTCACATCTAATCACTTTTCCAGTTGCGTTATCCTCCATACCTTGAACAATACCTCTTCTGGATGACAAATCTCCCATCACATCTCCCATGTACTCTTCAGGAGTTTCAACTTCAACTGCCATCATAGGTTCAAGTAAAACTGGATCCGCTTTTTTACATCCATCCTTAAAAGCAAATGAAGCTGCCATTTTAAACGCATTTTCATTAGAGTCAACGTCATGGAATGAGCCATCAAATAAAGTTACTTTTACATCCTCAATAGGATATCCAGCAAGCACTCCCGCTGTAATAGTTTCTTTTAGGCCTTTGTCAACGGCAGGTATAAATTCTCTTGGTACCGCGCCACCTTTAATTGAATCAACAAATTCATAACCTTTTCCAACTTCGTTTGGCTCTATTTTTAACCAAACATGACCATACTGACCTTTACCACCAGATTGTTTTACAAATTTACCTTCTTGTTCTACCGATTTTTTGATCGCTTCACGATAAGCTACCTGTGGTGAACCAATATTAGCATCAACAGAAAATTCTCGCTTCATCCTATCAACAAGAATTTCAAGGTGGAGCTCTCCCATACCAGAGATAATTGTTTGATTAGTTTCCACATCGGTTTTAACCCTAAATGATGGGTCTTCCTGGGCAAGTCTTCCAAGAGCAATCCCCATTTTTTCTTGGTCAGCTTTGGTTTTTGGTTCAACAGCAACATGAATAACAGGCTCTGGGAAAACCATACGCTCCAGAATAACTGCATTTTTTTCTGTACATAAAGTATCGCCTGTAGTCACATCTTTTAATCCTACAGCAGCTGCAATATCCCCTGCATAAATTTCTTTTATCTCTTCACGGTTATTTGCATGCATTTGCAAGATTCTTCCGATTCTTTCTTTTTTACCTTTAACAGGATTATAAATCCAGTCTCCAGCTTTAACTACTCCTGAGTAAGCTCTAAAAAATATTAACTGCCCAACAAAAGGATCTGTCATTATCTTAAATGCAAGCGCAGAAAATGGTTCATCGTCTTTTGCATACCTAACTACAGGCTTATCAGATTCATCAACACCTGGGATAGGAGGAACATCTACAGGTGCGGGCATTAATTCAATAACAGCATCCAACATAGCTTGAACACCTTTATTTTTAAATGCAGAACCACAAAGCATAGGTACAATTTCATTTGAAATCGTTCTAATTCTTAGGCCCTGTTTAATTTCTTCCTCTGATAATTCACCAGTTTCTAAATACTTATTCATTAATTCTTCATTTGCTTCTGCTGCAGTCTCAACCATATTGTCATGCCACTTTTGACATGTATCTTTTAAATCATCAGGAATATCTGCATATTCAAACTTAATGCCAAAATTTTCTTCTTCCCATAAAATAGCTTTCATTTTTACAAGATCAACTACACCAGTAAAAGTCTCCGCTGCACCAATTGGAACCTGAATGGGGATTGGATTAGCCTTTAGCCTAGATTTCATCTGATCATAACATTTAAAGAAATCAGCGCCGGCTCTATCCATCTTATTAACAAAAGCCATTCTAGGCACTTGATACTTATTTGCTTGTCTCCAAACAGTTTCAGATTGAGGCTGAACTCCGCCTACTGCACAATAGACCATGCAAGCACCATCTAGAACTCTCATTGACCTTTCAACTTCAATAGTGAAATCAACGTGTCCCGGAGTATCAATAATATTAATTCTATGTTGATCAAACTGGTTGGCCATCCCGCTCCAAAAGCAGGTCGTTGCAGCAGAGGTGATTGTAATACCTCTTTCTTGTTCTTGTTCCATCCAATCCATGGTAGCTGCACCATCATGAACTTCACCAATCTTATGATTAACGCCTGTGTAAAGCAGAATGCGTTCTGTTGTGGTTGTTTTGCCTGCGTCAATGTGTGCACTGATGCCTATATTTCTATAACGATTTATTTCAGTTTTACGAGCCACTTTATTCTATTACCTTATTAGTTAATTAAAAATCTAAAACCTGAAGTGTGAGAAGGCTTTATTCGCTTCAGCCATTCGATGGACCTCATCTCTTTTTTTCATTGCAGCACCTTTATTCTCTGAAGCCTCTAGAATTTCTGCCGCTAGCCTTAACCCCATTGATTTTTCACCTCTATTACGAGCTGCATCACGTAACCATCGCATTGCTAATGCAGACCTTCTGGATGGTCTAACCTCTACTGGAACCTGGTAATTGGCACCACCGACCCTTCTACTTTTTACCTCCACAACCGGTCGTATATTTTCTAAAGCCAGTGAAAAAGTTTCTAAAGGATCTTTACCGCTTTTGGATTTTATTTGATCAAAAGCCCCATAAATTATTCTTTCAGCAACAGATTTCTTTCCACTACTCATAATCACGTTCACAAATTTAGATACTTCTTGACTCGAAAACTTTGGATCATCAAGTATGATTCTTTTGGGGACTTCTCTTCTTCTGGGCATAGTTTTTAACCTTTTTTAATTAAGTTGCTTTTGGACGTTTAGCACCATATTTGGATCTAGCTTGCCTTCTATCATTGACTCCTGCAGTATCTAAGCTACCTCTAACCATATGGTAACGTACGCCAGGCAAATCTTTCACTCTACCACCCCTTAATAGGACAACTGAGTGTTCTTGCAAGTTATGTCCTTCACCACCAATATAACTAATCACTTCATATCCGGTTGTAAGCTTTACCTTTGCAACCTTCCTTAAAGCCGAGTTTGGTTTCTTTGGAGTTGTTGTATAAACCCGAGTGCAAACACCTCTTTTTTGCGGAGAGGCATTTAATGCAGGTACTTTACTCTTTTCAATAACCCTCTTTCGAGGTTTACGAATTAATTGGTTAATTGTAGGCATCTAATTTCCTTAATATTTAATTGCTTTTTTAAAACCTTCAAAAAGACGAGAATTGTATTTTGCTTCGAGCATAATGTCAATTTAAATGCTAATTTAAATTGAATAAATTATTTAGCATCATCAATCTTTTCTTCAGCCTTCTCTTCTTCGCTAACTTTCAAATCAGTTTCATCAACTTTTTCATCACCACCTGTTTTAAAAGCAGCTTCAGCCTCAATAAGCGCAGCTGACTTCTCATCTGTCTCATCAGAAACATTCTTACTTGCTTCAAGTTTTGCTTTCCTATTTACATGATGAGCCATACCTGAACCCGCTGGAATCAATCTACCAACGATCACATTTTCTTTTAGCCCTCTAAGTTCGTCACGTTTACCGAGAATAGCTGCCTCAGTAATAACTCTAGTTGTTTCTTGGAATGAAGCTGCAGATATAAATGAATCAGTAGCTAAAGAAGCTTTCGTAATACCCTTAAGCACATACTCAAACTCTGCCGGTTTTTTCTTTTCGGCAATTACTTCCTCATTGGTGTTTAATAGCTCTGCTCTCTCTACCTCTTCACCTGGTATAAAATGCGTATCACCTCTTTTGGTGATCCTTACTCTTCTTAACATTTGCCTTACAATAACCTCGATATGCTTATCATTTATTAAAACCCCTTGGAGTTTATATACTTCTTGAACTTCATCGATAATATATCTTGCTAAAGCCTCAGGACCTCTTAGCCTTAAAATATCCACAGGGTCAGCTGGGCCGTCAACAATTATTTCTCCTTTATTTACTATCTGGCCATCATGGGCTGTAACGTGTTTATCTTTGGGAATTAAGAATTCTTTTGATTCTCCATCCTCAGCAGTGATTACCAGTCTTTGCTTACCCTTTGTATCCTTACCAAAAGAGACCGTACCTGTCATTTCAGCTAATACACCAGCATCTTTAGGTGAGCGAGCTTCAAATAATTCAGCCACCCTTGGAAGACCGCCGGTAATATCTCTTGTTTTAGATGCTTCTTGTGGAATTCTTGCTAAAACATCACCAACCGCAACATCTTGATTGTCATTTACGGTAATAATGTAACCTTTTTGAAAGGTAACATTAACCGGACTATCCGAATTAATTAACTTAACTTCTTCATTTTTTTCATTTATTAGTCTAATTTGAGGTCTTGTGCCTTTTGAAGCTCCAACTTTTTGTTTAGTGTCTATCACCTCTAAAGTTGATAAGCCTGTGACGTCATCAATTTTCTTTTCTACAGTGACCCCTTCCTCGACATTCTCAAATTTTACCTGCCCTGCATATTCAGATATTATCGGTCTTGTATGTGGGTCCCACTGAGCCAATATACTTCCAGCCTCTACTTTATCTCCATCAGAACCTAAAAGTGTTGCGCCGTAAGGTGCTTTATGCCTCTCTTTTTCCCTACCGTTTTCGTCCTCAATTAGAAATTCACTATTCCTTGAAATAATAACTTTCTCAGATTTTGCATTAGTCACATAACGCATCGTTGCCATAAATCTTAAAACCCCAGAAGATTTAATCTCAATTTGATTTGCTGATGCAGCTCTAGATGCAGCACCACCAATGTGGAAGGTTCTCATTGTTAATTGAGTTCCAGGTTCACCAATTGACTGAGCTGCAATAACACCAACCGCCTCACCTTGATTGATTAGCGAGCCTCTTCCTAAGTCACGCCCATAACAGCGAGCACAAATCCCATAACGAGTGGCACAAGTTAAAGCTGTTCTTACTTTTACCTCGTCAATGCCTAATTTTTCTATTTCATCTACCTCGGCCTCGGATAACAAAGTACCTGCAGCAAATAATACTTCTTGTGTCTCTGGATTTAAAATATCAACTGCCGCCGCTCTTCCTAAAATCCTATCTTTAAGTGGCTCTACAATTTCACCGCCTTTAACAAGTGCTTTTGTAAGAAGCCCATCTTCAGTCCCACAATCATGTTCTGTTACAACCAAGTCCTGGGTAACATCAACCAGCCTTCTTGTTAGGTAACCTGAATTAGCTGTTTTTAAAGCAGTATCAGCAAGCCCTTTTCTTGCACCATGAGTTGAGATAAAGTATTGAAGCACATTAAGCCCATCCCTAAAATTTGTTTTAATAGGGGTCTCAATAATTGAACCATCTGGTCTTGCCATTAACCCTCGCATCCCTGCAAGTTGTCGAACTTGTGCTGCTGAACCCCTTGCACCTGAATCAGCCATCATATATATAGCATTAAATGATTCTTGATTAATTTGATTACCTTTATCATCCTTTACTATTTTTCCTGCAACATCTTTAACAGGCTCNTCTTTAATCTTTCTCATCATCGCATCTGCGATTGTATCGCCCGTACGCGACCAGATATCAACAACCTTGTTATATCTCTCTCCCTGAGTTAGCAAACCTGAAGAATATTGGCCTTGAATCTCCTGAACTTCGGCATCAGCTTGCTCAATAAGTTTTATTTTTTCATCTGGAACTAACATATCATGAACACTAATCGACATTCCGGCTTTTGTAGCAAATTCAAAACCTTTATTTTTGAGGTTATCAGAAAGAATTACTGTGTCTCTGATACCAACCTTTCTAAATCCAACATTTATTAATCTAGAAATTTCTTTCTTATTAAGGGTTTTATTTAATAATTCAAAAGATAGTCCTTTTGGCAATATTTCAGATAACAATGCTCTACCACATGTCGTTTCATATCGTTTCACTTTTTCAGTTTTGCTATTATCAAAATTTATTTCGCTTTCATTGATACGCACTGTTATTTTTGCATGAAGATCAACAAATCCTTGATCGTAAGCTTTTCTTAATTCATCTATATCTGAGAACCTCATACCCTCACCCTTAGCGGCAATTCTTTCTCTAGTCATATAATAAAGGCCTAAAACAATATCTTGTGATGGCACAATAATTGGCTCACCATTCGCTGGTGATAGCACATTATTTGAAGCCAACATTAATGTTCTCGCCTCCATTTGAGCTTCAAGAGATAAAGGAACGTGAACAGCCATTTGATCGCCATCAAAGTCAGCATTAAATGCCGCGCAAACTAATGGATGAAGCTGAATTGCTTTACCTTCAATAAGAACTGGTTCAAAAGCCTGTATTCCAAGCCTATGAAGTGTTGGTGCCCTATTCAGTAGAACGGGGTGCTCGCGAATTACATTTTCCAGAATATCCCAAACTTCTGGACCTTCTGCCTCAACAATTTTCTTCGCATTTTTAATTGTTGTTGCTAAACCTTGCAACTCTAACTTGTTAAATATAAATGGCTTAAATAACTCAAGAGCCATCTTTTTTGGAAGGCCGCATTGATGAAGTTTTAACTGAGGCCCAACTACAATTACCGACCTACCAGAGTAGTCAACCCTCTTTCCAAGTAAGTTTTGTCTAAAACGTCCACCTTTACCTTTAATCATGTCCGCTAAAGACTTTAATGGCCTTTTGTTTGCGCCTGTCATAATTTTGCCACGCCTACCATTATCTAATAAAGAATCAACAGCTTCTTGAAGCATTCTTTTTTCATTTTTGACAATAATCTCTGGGGCTCTTAAGTCTATAAGTCGTCTTAACCTATTGTTTCTATTTATAACTCTTCTATATAAATCATTTAGATCTGAAGTTGCAAACCTACCTCCATCAAGTGGTACAAGGGGTCTCAACTCTGGTGGAAGTACCGGTAGAACCTTAAGAATCATCCATTCAGGTTTAATGCCTGATGTCTGAAAAGCCTCTAAAACCTTCAAACGTTTTGCTATTTTTTTTACTTTGGCATCAGAAGTGGTTTTTTCAAGCTCTTCTTTAAGCCTTTCAATTTCTTCAGATAACCTTATTGCCTTAAGAAGCTCCTCTATCCCTTCCGCTCCCATTACCGCTCTAAATTCATCGCCATGCTGCTCTGAAAACTTTAGGTAATCATCTTCGGATAAAATCTTCCCTACCTGAAGTTCAGGGTCTGTGATCATATGATTTTCAGTCACAATGTAAGCTTCAAAATAAAGAACACGCTCAATATCTCTCAATGGAATATCAAGTACCATCCCTAATCTGCTTGGTAAGCTCTTTAAGAACCATATATGAGCAACGGGACTTGCAAGTTCTATTATTCCCATTCTTTCTCTACGAACTTTAGATAATGTAACTTCTACTCCACATTTTTCACAAATAACACCTCGATGTTTAAGGCGTTTATATTTTCCACAAAGGCATTCATAGTCCTTTACTGGACCGAATATTTTTGCACAAAAAAGGCCATCCCGCTCAGGTTTAAAGGTTCTATAATTGATTGTCTCTGGCTTTTTAACTTCCCCATATGACCATGATCTAATTTTTTCAGGAGAAGCAAGCGCAATCTTGATTGCATCAAATTCTTCTTGTTGGGTGTTGTTTCTAAACAAGTCTAATAAAGCTTTCATTTGCAATCCTCTCCTTAGTTTCTATCAAGATCAATGTCAATCGCCAAAGAACGAATTTCCTTGGTTAGAACATTAAATGATTCTGGCATACCAGCATCAATTTTATGCTCACCCTTAACAATATTTTCATATACTTTAGTTCTACCAGAAACATCATCTGATTTAACAGTTAACATTTCTTGGAGTGTATAAGCAGCGCCATAGGCCTCCAATGCCCATACCTCCATTTCACCAAATCTCTGTCCACCAAATTGTGCCTTACCACCTAATGGCTGTTGAGTTACTAATGAATAAGGACCGGTTGAACGAGCATGCATCTTATCGTCAACAAGATGATGTAGTTTAAGAATATGCATATATCCTACAGTCACAGGCCTATCAAAAGCATCGCCTGATCTTCCGTCATATAAACGAACTTGTGTTTTTTTTGCATCAAACTTAAGTAACTTAGTATGTTCATGGTTATCTGGATAGGCAATATCCAACATATCCTGAATATCCGATTCTGCTGCTCCATCAAATACTGATGTTGCAAAAGGGACTCCGTCAATTAAGTTCTCAGCAAGCTCTGTAATTTCATTATTTTTAAGTGCTTTAATGTCTTCTTTTTTCCCTGTTGATGAGTTATAAATCTTATCAAGCAAATCTCTAACATCACTAATATTTTTATTTTCATTAAGCGCCTCATCTATTCGCTTACCCAAGCCTTTCGCTGCCCATCCAAGATGCATTTCTAGTACTTGGCCAATATTCATTCTTGAAGGAACACCTAAAGGATTCAAAACTACATCTAAAGTTGTTCCATCGGCCATATAAGGCATATCTTCAACGGGAACAATTTTGGAAATCACTCCTTTGTTTCCATGTCTACCAGCCATTTTATCTCCCGGCTGAATCCTTCTTTTGACTGCCATATAAACTTTGACCATCTTTTGAACGCCAGGAGGCAACTCATCACCTTGGGTTAACTTTCTCTTTTTCTCATCAAATCTTAAATCAAACTCTTTCTTAGCTTTATTTAAATTCTCTTTAAGGGCTTCAAGGTTTTTAGAATCTTTATCATCCGAGAGTCTAATATCAAATCTTTCATATCTCTCAATATCAGCTAATATTTCTTTAGTAACTTTAGCTCCTTTTTTAAGGCCTTTAGGACCACCAGAAACCGTTTTACCTACCACTAATTTTTCAATTCGACTAAATGTATCATCCTCTACAATTCTCAGCTGATCTGCCAAATCTTTCTGAAATGCATCTAATTGAGCATTTATAATTTGCTCAGCACGTGCATCCCTGTCTATGCCTTCTCTTGTAAATACTTGCACATCAATTATCGTTCCTGCCTGACCAGAAGGAACTCTTAAACTTGTGTCCTTAACATCTGAAGCCTTCTCTCCAAAGATTGCCCTCAATAGTTTTTCCTCTGGGGTAAGTTGAGTTTCTCCTTTCGGGGTCACTTTACCTACTAAAACATCGCCAGCTTCAACTTCTGCTCCAATATGAATAATGCCTGCTTCATCAAGTCTACCCAGCATACTCTCAGATAAATTTGAAATGTCCCTTGTAATTTCTTCAGGCCCTAATTTTGTATCCCTTGCCACCACCTGTAATTCTTCTATATGAATAGATGTGTATCTATCATCAGAAACCACTCTTTCAGAAATTAAAATTGAATCCTCGAAGTTGTATCCATTCCAAGGCATAAAACCAACTAACATGTTTTGTCCAAGCGCTAATTCACCAACATCAGTAGATGCACCATCAGCTATTATATCCCCGCGCTCTATTTTGTTTCCAATCTTAACAAGAGGCTTTTGATTAATGTTTGTATTTTGATTTGATCTTGTATATTTGGTTAAGTTATATATATCAACACCTACCTCACCTTGAGTAGCTTCTTTATCATTAACTTTAATAACTATTCTTTGCGAATCTACATAATCAACTATACCGCCTCTCTTTGCCTGCACTGTTGTTCCTGAATCAGTCGCAACTGTTCTCTCAATCCCAGTTCCAACCAGTGCTTTTTCTGCTCGAAGACATGGTACAGCTTGTCTTTGCATGTTGGCTCCCATTAACGCTCTGTTAGCATCGTTATGTTCCAAGAAAGGAATTAATGAAGCAGCTACTGAAACGATTTGGCCTGGAGCAACATCCATATAATTAACATCTTCATTGCTTGCTAGAGTGAATTCATTTTTAAATCTTGATGAAACAAGTGTTTCTCTAAAACCACCTTTATCATTAAGTTCAGAATTGGCTTGAGCAATTGTATAGTCGCTTTCTTCAATTGCGGATAAATAATCTATTCCAGTTTTAACCTTGCCATTTTCAACAACCCTGTAAGGGGTTTCTAAAAAACCATATTTGTTTGTTTTTGCATACAGTGCCAGGGAATTAATAAGCCCAATGTTTGGGCCTTCTGGAGTTTCAATTGGACAAACTCTTCCGTAATGAGTTGAATGCACATCCCTAACTTCGAAGCCTGCTCGCTCTCTTGTCAACCCACCAGGGCCTAGAGCAGAAATTCTTCTTTTGTGTGTTATTTCAGATAATGGATTTGTTTGATCCATAAATTGTGATAACTGTGATGAACCAAAAAACTCTCGGATTGCACTAGAAATTGGTTTTGAATTTATTAGGTCATGTGGCATTAAGTTATCAGCCTCAGCCTGTCCCAACCTTTCTTTTACAGCTCTTTCAACACGAACCAACCCTGTTCTGAATTGATTTTCTACAAGCTCACCTACAGAGCGAATTCTTCTGTTTCCAAGATGATCGATATCATCAATTTCGCCGCGTCCATTTCTTAACTCAATCAAAATCCCTACCACAGCCAAAATATCTTCTTTGGTTAAAATTGTCTCTCCCTCATCGGAATTATGATCTAGATTGCTCTGCAAATTTTGCATCCATGGTGCGAACTTCTCGGAATTGTTTGGGTAAGCTCTTTTATTAAATTTCATTCTTCCAACACTAGATAAATCATATCTTTCATGTTTAAAAAACATTGATTCAAATAACTTTTCTACTGAGTCTTCTGTTGGGGGCTCGCCTGGCCTCATCATCCTATAAATTGCTACTTTTGCTTCATATTGGTCAGGTATTTCATCAGTTTGGAGAGTTTGTGAAATAAAATCTCCATGATCTAACTCGTTTGAATAAAGTGTTTGGAATACATCAATGCCATTTTCGATGATCTTATCAAGAATAGGATATNATTTTCCTTCTTCATCTTTTTTGTTTTCAGCTAATGTAATTTCCTCATTAGCATTCAAAAGAACTTCTCCTGTATCTTTATCTATAATTGACTTTGCAAGCTTCTTTCCTTCAAGAAATTCAGCATCAATAACAACTGATTTGACTTTCGATTTCTCCATCTCTCTAATATGCTTAACTGTAATTCTTTTATCTTTAGCAATTATTAAATTACCTTTTTTGTCTTTGATATCAAACTTTGCTACTTCACCCCTAAGCCTTGAAGGGACTAATTCAAACTCAATTTTCTTTCCTTTGACATAAAAGGTGTCAAAATCATAAAAAGTTTCTAATATCTGATCAGAAG